>Ga0247837_1001587_pt1 | contig 46396 bp, 29 predicted proteins | sample LaCtaG_2_FD_187115 | JGI IMG/M metagenome (GOLD analysis project Ga0247837, IMG submission 187115) | Freshwater microbial communities from meromictic Lake La Cruz, Castile-La Mancha, Spain - LaCruzMarch2015_14.5m | ecosystem: Environmental > Aquatic > Freshwater > Lake | place: Spain: Castile-La...
ACCTCGCAAGCAGTTTTACCAGCAGAAAGGCCTGCTTTGTTTCTCCGCTAAAATGGGGATTGTGGACTTGCTGGGCTCCACTCTCAACCCTCTGAATATGGCTTTGTCGACGACATTGGCCGTCTCTCCACTTCCAGCAACGAGCGCTTTTGGCAGAGCTCTGTCTGGGTAGGAACCCGGCCTGCTTCGCCAAACTGTTTTCAGAGCTTGCCGAAGACATTCCCCGCTCTTCGACACGCTGACTTGCGTATTTTACATGCAAAACACCCTATTTTTGTCTAAAAACACCCAGCTATCGAAGCAGACTTAACAACAGAGCGCATCAATAAGTCTGAAATCCGCCTCGCACCTTCACAATAAAGCTCAAACACAGCACAAAAACCTGAGAGCCCTCACCTAGAGGCTTACTTATAACGCAAAGTCCACAAATCGCTCAAACAGAGTATCGACACGAATCTCACCTTTTAACTTCTGCGTCCCTTTTCTTAGTACAAAACGTCTGGGAACTGACGAGTCTCTTCCAAGAGTATGTTGGGAGGGCCTCAGACTACTGCAAAGTGGTAATGAATGCTCTGACTTCAGTGGCTTGAAGAAACCCAAACAGCTTATGAAGAACTGTTCATTGACGTCGAGAAATCACTAAAAGTGAAACTTGAAGGGAAGGAAAACGCAGAGAAGAAAGGCAGACACAGACCTCACAATTGCTCGAATATAAACAATCGACTCTTCCGGCAGTGCAGGGTTTGATCCTCTAATCAGAAAATTTGAGAAACTGTGAGAATGAAGGAGATTGGGAGAAGTGGGTTCTGGAGTGCTACTAAATTACTCTTCATGTTCATTTAGTTGACAGCCTCACAGAGTGCTATTGTAAATGTATCTCTTATATTCCCTAGAACAAGGACGTTTACAGCTGCTTTGGCTTTTCGAGTGCACTTTTCTAGGAACATTAGTATCCAGCATAGTTTCTTCAACGGCGAACTCCAAGTCTGCTTCAGCGATACATCTATTCATTAGACGCACTACAGTTTCTATTAGTATTCGCTATTTGAGAAATAGAGCCAAGTCAGCATTTATGCCCTCGAAGGAAAGTCTGGCATAATTGCTGCACTCTGTATTGACTGTATAGAGAGCTAGGACGTATGTTGGGGACCATAGAGTTTCACTCGCGAAAGGTGCTGATTTCGTTATAAAACGACGAAATACAGTTTTAATAGATTTTAATTGTGCGCTATTTGCCTTTCAGTGAGTTTACAAGCAAAAACCTGTTTTTTCCTTTTCAACAGCATAAATGCGATTTTATTCATAAAAATCCCTACGATTTTGAGTTCCAACTCTCTCCGTTTTCTGTAATGCGTTGAGCAGTCTAATCCGACCCTAGTAAATTCCCCGAGTCCTGCGAATTAGTCTGGCTGTTAACAGATCCAAGTACAAATTGGCCATGTCAAAAGTACCCAAACTGCCTCTTTCCCGTCTCAACCCTTGCAGTGTCCCTGCCCTTTCCCCTTCCCCGCTGAAAGCCGCCTCCCGCAAGGCCAGTCTCTGCCCCACTCCCAAGAGGTCCCAAAGCCTGGAAACCAGCGCCCTGCACTTCCAGCCCAGAGCCCTGAAATCTCTAGCCCACGAACGAGTGCTGTACAAGACTTTACGCCTGATTCAGACTGACCGGGAGAGGGATTCGCTGCAGTCTGAGGAGTGGGGGTTCAAAGTAAATGCCGTTGCTAGGCAGTGGACGAGGATGAGCAGTTTGGGCCGCAGGAAGAACCAGTTCTCTATAGTGGGGCACTTTGCAGGGTCGCCCAGAAGGCTGTCTGCGGAGAGAGTTGCGAATGAGACGCCGCAGAGACTGTTGAATCTCGCGGAAGCCACGAGTACGGCTCTAAAGCAGGCGCTAAAGGCCGCTCTGCCTGACAAAATCGCAGAAAAGACTGCCAAATCCACCCGAAGAGTCAAAGTCCTGAAGCCTGAAAACGCCCGCCAGAGCCGAACTCAATGCATCGAAGTCCCGAAACTACGAAAAGCAAAAAACCCTCAGCCAGACCCGCCAGTCCTGCCCCAGTCCTTCCACACTAAATCCTGCGCCCAACTCCCCAAAAACGACCGCAAGCACCAAAAATCCAGCCTGCTGACTCGCCTTCAGACCCCTGTCCTCACTGGACGGAAGTAACTGCAGCTACTTAATAGGCTCTGTGAGTCTTTGCTCTTCGAAGAACTTGTAGGCAGCCACCCAGTCCTTGAGGGACACTTGGTCTTGCTGCACTGCCACTTGGGCTTTGCTGTAAATGGCTTCGAACTTGCCTGCGCCCAGGTCAATACCGGCGCCTCGCAGCAGTTCCTTCACTTCTTGTTTAGGCCGAGCACGCAGGAATTCCTCTTTCTCCAGGCCATACCGCAGCCAGTGATCAGGGAACAGCACCTCGACAGCAAGAGCTTCGTCTCCATAGTTCTGATGGTCAGCCACAGACTTGAGCGTCTTCTTAGGGTAATCAGAGCGGATGGAAGGCACTCCAAAGGTGCGGTCGTCGTCCCCCGGCTTGGTCTGATTTCGGAAGCCAAAGCGAGTGCTGCGGCCCAAGTCTTTGTCCGGAGCAACGGTTTGGGGAGTGGGCTGGCCTGTAATGCACTGTCCAGCGCCCCACTCTAAAGTGCCGGCCTTAGCGCCAAATGCGTGGTCTTCTGGCAAAGGCGGCCTGCCTGAGCCTAAGTTCCGAGGCCTGCCTAGCTGGTCCTTCGCTGTACTGCGGAAGTCTTCAACTGTTTTCTGGACTAGGGTAGTTCCTTCCGCCAACTCCGGCTTTAGTGCTTCTTCGACCCCGCCCACAGGTCCTTTGTCCTTCAGTCCAAAGCGGTGATCTGAAGGATCCACAGGCCAGTTATACCCTCTCCGCAGTTGCTGTCCCGCCTGCGTACTTCCATGCGACTGGAAGTACATCCGCTCCTCCTTCTCACTGTTCTCCAGACTGCCCTGCGCAGGGAACAACACCTCCTTCGCAGGCTCACTGACCCTAGTGGGCACTCCGAACTTGAAGTCAGTCTGAGTAACCGCCGCAGGGTAGGCGTAGTCTCGACTGATGGTCTCACCCAGGGGTTCTCTGCGGGCAGAGGCGTACCGCTGTTCCTTGATGTCGTTGGCGAACTCGGTGAAGCCTTGCAAGTTCTGTTGCCGGATCACTTCATTCACATGGTCGGACTCGTAGGTTTTCTTGCCGTATATATGCGAGGGCGGGGGCAGTGGAGCGCCCACAAGGCCGAAATGGACCTGCTTGACTCCAGGCCCGTCACTGGAAGACTTCCGGTAGCGCTGCTGATCGGGAGGAGTCTGAGTGCGGGGTGCGGAGGGCTGCAAGCACTTCTGAGTGCCTTCTTCGGGCACTGCGGTCACCAAGCCTGCAGGCCGCTGGCCTGGAGTTCGGTCCATGAACCTGCCTGCGTTGCTCATATTGAATGCTAGGGCTGCTCTATTGGTCCTGGGGACTACTCACTTCGCTGAGTTGGTAGAAGTCTCAGGGACTTCAGAAAAGGCTGAAACACGCATCAACGGGGTATTTTATAGCGCTGTATATTTAACTAAACGACTGTAAGAACAACAACTCCAATACACATTTACTCCGCTCTAAAAGAGCTAAATAGTCAGCAGCTCTAGCCGCTTAGTCCATAGTTTTGCACTATTATGAGCTCGGAAGGCAGTTTGAATTCCTCTGTTTTCTGCTACACCCCCCTGCATTTTCCAACCGCTCCCTGCAACGCCCTATCCCTGGGGTCCTGTCATCTACTCGCCTTTTCCCTGTCTACGACAGTGTTCGTATACGACTGTGTGTCCTTCCGACGAATCCGCACTCTGCACCAACACCACACTACTGTGACCTCTCTCTGTTGGCAAGGGGAAGCCCCAGTCCTAGTGACCGCCTCATTAGACGAAATCTGGCAGACAGACTTGAGATCAGGCCAATGCACTAAATTCCAAGTGGAAGTCTGTGGACTGGAGACCCTGGTCTGGACCCGGGGAGTGCTGGTGTTCACAGAGACTAGTGGGGATGTGGGCTGCGTGGTCAGTGGCAGGGTACTGGCGAGGGTTGAGTCGCATCAGAGATGTGACAAAAGTGTGCTGAATGTGGCAACTGGGAGGGAAGTTTTGCTGCTTAATCGAGAAAACTGCTCAATTAGCCTGCTTTCTTTAGTCGCGGACGTCATTACCGAGGCTCATTTCAGGGTGTTGCCCATCCCTGCAGGGCAGTTTCTCGATGCAGCATGGGCTCCCAAGGCCCCATCCTCACTGCTGATTCTATACCCCTGGGAATTGCATGTCTACGACACAATTTCGACTCTCTCTGTTAGAGTTATCGCTAATTCCTGCACAAGCGAGTTCTCAGCCCTCTTATTTCCTCCTTCTGGAGGTGAGGAAATGCTGACTATCCACGCAGACTTGACCTGCTCAGTGTGGACAGGTGAGACTAGTATGAGAAACAGTGCAGTATTTACTCGAACCTCCAACGAAGTGAAGCTAGTAAGCGCAGATATGGGCTTAAATCAGGGCGAATCCAGCACCATTGCAATGCTGACTTCCGACCTCCGTCTTCACCTCTTCACCTTCGATTCAGCCCGAATCCGCCTCAAATACCTTGAAAAATTGGCCTTCGACAGTCCCCAAAGCCTCCTTTCCCCCCACTATGTTCTGACCACATCAGCGCACATGCTATCCGCCACTCACCTCCAGTCCTGCACTTTGACGCTGGAACTGGCCTTTCAGGGGGAGATTCAAGCCCTTTGCTGCAGGGAGGATGAGGTGCATGTAGCCCTTGCCACTCCCACTGAGACTGTTATTGAGGGGTGTGATGTGGGGTCCGGGAGACCTGTAGGGACCTTGTTGCGCCTGGAAAGAGGCGTAAAAGCGATGGAATACGATCCGAATGGGTTGATTTTGGCGGTTTTGGAGGGTGCAAAGGTCCATTTCTATCAGCGGGAAGCCTTAAAACAGCCCTTCCGCAGGAAGACTGAGGAGCAGGAGCTGTCCACTGAGTGCTCACAGTTAGTCTGGACCTCCAGTTTCGGCTTAGTCCTCTTCGGCGGACCCAACACCTTCATCTTTTCCCAAGAAATCCACACAATTCCCCACGAAATCCACTCCATTTGCCAGGCAGCCTCCTTCCTCCTCCTCTCCTCAGCCTCAGGCCGGATCTACGTGTGGGACGGAAGAGAGGCCAGTGCGACCCAGTACCAGGGCACTATTCTCAGTGCAACGGAGTGGGAAGTGCTGCTGTACTGGGAAGGCAGGGAAACGAAGGTGTGTTTGGAGGATATGAGAGTCACGGAGGTGGGGGAGGTGCAGCTGTGTAGAGTGGGGAGAGGACTTGGGTGGACTTCCACAGGGCTAGTGGTGTTTCAGCCTAGGGAAATCCTCTATTTCATAGAAGATTCCCCGGCTTTATCGGTCTTTAACCCTCCAATCAAGCCTACAAGTTGTCCTTCCGCCACTATCACTCCTCACTTCAACCCTTTAACCTTCGATTTCGACCATAGTAAAGGGCCGGCTCCCCCTAGGTCCCACGCATCTTCCAAGCCGCCGATTATCCCGGAAATGGAGGAAAGTCAGGCCCTGGCCGACCATGACGAGTTGCGATTTTGGACGATTGTGAAGTCGTTTGATGCCGTTTTGAGGCCGAATCGCGGCCACCACTCTCACAATTTGAGCGCAATTAGTGCCATTTCGTTGGAAAATATGCGGAAAACTGGTAAGAAAACTACGCCAAAAACTACATCTAGAGCAGTTCTTCCGTCGAAGTCTCGAACTCCTACGAAGAAGCCTATACAGTCCAAAGCAGGCTTTTCCACTCCCACTAAAGACACCACCAAACGGCCTGCCAAAGCCGCCTCTCAGCGTCCAGCTCCCACCTCTTCCAGATCCCCCTGCGTCTCAGCGAAAAAACACGCACCTGAAAGCGACGTATTGAAACTGGCTTTGGACACCTCTGCACTACTGAAGACCTGCTTCGACTCCAACCGCAAGAGACAGGTACTGGCGAGTGATGGCGAGTCCCAGGTCACAGACACTGGTCTGGACTTTTCGGATTTGGAGGGCTCCTGCAAGTCTGAGTCGCCCAGTCCCGCCACTCGCAGACGCAACCAGTCGGCCCAGGAAGCAGAGGAGGTGTTCACTACAACGCAGGCGGAACAGCGGGAAATGGGCTTCAATGCGAATTCTATAGTCTGCAGGGAATTGATTGCCACTGCTCCCGGCAACCCTGACTGCAGGGCCAATATCCTCAAAGCCTGTCTCTTCGCCTCGGCAGGGTCTTCCACATTCCAACAGACCATACTATGTGAGGCTGGACAAAAGCTGAGGGAGTTGGGACATATGCAGGAGGCTGTAGAGGTGCTGAGTCTAGCTGGATGTATTCTCGAAGCCTGCAGTATCCTCAATTTCGATGGGAGGTGGGGGGAAGCCTTGATTTTGGCTAAGAGGTCGCTGGGGAGCAGAGAGGTGAAGGAACTGGTGAGGGACTGGACTATGCATTTGTGTGCGCAGGGCGACTACTTGGAAGCAGTGAAAGTCAGTTTGGAGCAGGAAAGCGCTGACTTGGTGCCTGAGATACTGCAACGATGGGGAAAGACAGACCTCAGAAGTGAGTTTTTGAGCTATAGCCAAGGCTACAAGCCGCCTACAGCAGTCTAAGCCTAGCGCTAATAAGACTATATCCAACTAGCCCGAGCCTAGGCCAAATCGTAGCCTGTGCGTCGAGGGGCTGCTAGAAGTATGAGACGCTAATTTCTGCCAGGACTTAGGCTATCTAGATGCCCCAGCCGAGCACCAACTGAATGAGGTCGCCTGCGCTTTGGCCGCAGGTAGCGACGTCAGCAGCGCAGTTCTGCACGTTCTTCAGGTCAGTGGCGATAGTGCTCCAGTTTCTGGTGATGTTGCCGATGAGGGCAGTCATTCCACTGGGTGTGGTCAAGTTCTGGAGAGTGGTTTCGAGTTCGGGCAGGTTGCAGGGAGAGGAGAAGGCCTGGAGCTTGGACCACAGAGCCTTGGCATCGGCAGCCAGAGCGATCAGAGAGGCGGTGTTGCCCTGAGACAGGCTGAGGACGTCTTGGTAGATCGCTTCGAAGTTGGAGGACATGCCCATCAGGTCAGTTCCGCAGACGTTGTTGGCCGAGGGGTCGACTTCCAGTCCGTTGATGAAGGCCTGCACCCAGGCAGTGAGGTTAGTGTCGCGCACGGGCTTGGCAGCAGGGACACGGGAAGTGGAGCCCAGTCCCCAGCCGAGAGTGAGGCGCAGGATTTCTCCAAGACTGTGGCCGCACTCCTCAGCTGCGCTCGGGCAGGTTAGGAAGGCGGAAGCATCAGAGCTGATGGTGGCGAAGTTGGCCATGAAGTTCTCAGCGACATTGGTCCAGCCCTGCAGAGTGCCCAGACTCTCAATGACACTGATCAGTCCGTTCACGTCGCAGTCTCCGTTGAAGCCTTCGATGTCAGACAAGGCTGTCTTCACCTCGCTCACTAGAGACAGGATGTCGAAGTAGTTGCCGCCGATCACAGCCTTCACGTTGGTGTAGATGTCCTCGAACAGAGGCTCCATTCCGTTCACGTCAGTCACGCAGGCGCCGTTGTTTCCTGGGGTTTCCACGCCGTTTACGAAGCCTTGGATGAAGGCAGTGGCGGAGACATAGCCGCGCTCCATAGTCACGCTCCAGCCAGTCAGCAGCTTGAACATGTTGCCAATGGTGAATCCGCAGGTGTAGAGGTTGGAACTGCAGGTAGTCAGAGCCTTGGCGTCGGCGGTCAGTCCGCCCAAGTTGCCCATAATCTTCAGCAGGGCAGTCTCACGGCCTGAGGCAGTGCTCAGACTTTCGAAGAAGGCGGTCAGCTTGCTGAAGTCGCAGTCACCAGAGAACCCTTCGACGGCCTTAATGAGCGCCTCGCCCGAGGTAAGTATTTCAAAGAGAGCCGCCTGGTCTCCGCCAATGTAGGAGGTAACCGCAGAAACCAAGTCCGCCACATTGCCCTCAGCTCCAGTCAAGTCCTTCGCGCAGGCTCCTGGGGAGTTCGCATCAGCCTCCAGTCCTGTGATCAGGCCGTCGGTGAAGTTCATGACCTGAGGGAAGGGCGCAGCACGCACCTTCTGGTAGGACTTCACACCCATACGACTGGGAATGGTGGAGGACACGGCTAGGCCGCACAGAAGCAGGAGAGTCAGAGACGTCAGCTTCATATTTTTACCAGGGGATTTGTTTCAACAGCAACATGGAGACGCTGGGAGGTCTTCAAGTCCAGCCACGGCTGAAGCCTGCTTGCTGCAAGCTAGTGAGAGCTAAATAACTACTCCAGTCCCAGGTGTAGGCCTCGGAGTCCCTGCAAGCCACAGTAGCGCAAGCAGGCAGCTAGACTCCATTTCGAGGTTTCCTTGTGGCGGAGTGCTTTTCTAAGTAGTCTGAGTGAGATGGCAGGCGCACTACTACTAGTGAAGGTTAAAAGTCTGGAAGTCTGAGACTAATAAGCCGGAGGCACCCTTCTTTTCGTCCATTATTATCCTTTAAACTGCAGTCACTGCGAAAACCGCCTTTTCCCTTAGAAGTTAGCTTTAAGCAAACGCATTTCACATATATCGGAGAGTTATCGAAATACATAACTGTATTGAGGCGAATTACAGAAAATACAGCTAGCGTAGAGACCAGAAGCTTCACTCCCCCTGCCATTTAAAGCCCTAAATACCAAGTTCATGGACAAATCTAAAAGCAACACTTCCATCCGCTCGCTAACCCGTCTTTTCAAGCCCAGCCCTGTCTCCTCTCACACTCCCAAGCCCGTCCACCCGCCCCACAAGCCTTGTCGCTCTGATCTCCTCGCCAATATCATCGAAGCCCTGGGCTCTAGAGAAGGTAGTTCCACCCACACCTCCAGTTTCACCCTCTCAGCTCAGACCAGGGACCGAGTCGCCAGCCTCAGACTGGGTCTGGGCGAGAAACTGGCGCTGTTGGGACCAAAATGCGACCCAGGGGTCAAATTTGAAGCCTATCAAAGCACTTTCAGAGCCTTGGCGAGTCTGGATTCGCCCTTTGGTCCCTTGCTGCGTGTGTTGGAGGCTGGTTATTCCGAGTATTTCGCGAGGAATGCGGACTTTGCGTGTAAATCCCAGCTGGATAAGCTGTTGCTGGACTATCAAGCCACCTTAGACCAGGACCAGAGTGAAAAAGGAGCGTTGTTGGCAATGGTGAGCCAGTTGAGGGAGGAAAAGGCTGCTTTGGGGGCGAGTTTGGCAGCGGAGAGGAGCAAAGCCAAGGGATTGGAGAAGAAACTGGCCTTCAGTCTGGAATTGAGTACGCTAAAAACGGACGACAGCCAGGACTCCATCATAGAAAGTCTGAAAAGACGGGAAAAAACCCTATTGGAAGCGTTCAAAACAGCCAAAGACAGAGGCTTCCCTATCTTCGACATACTGAAGGAAACTGTGCAGGGGAAAAGCAGCCTCGCTGTCACAAGGCCGAGTCCAGCGAAGGCGAAAAGGCAGGACTGGGGCCTGTTGGAGGGCAGCGACTAGTGGTAATCTGCAGATGGAAGGACTAGGTGGTAGCCAAGTGGGATTGTCTATCAGTCTTTCTTGGCGCGCTTGGCGATGAGTCGCTCTCGGAGCATCTTTTCGTGGTAGGCGTCTGGGTCAAAGGAGGAGGAGTTGATGCACCATCCTAGCAGCATCACCACCAGGTAGGCCACTAGTGTGTACAGTGCCAGGCCTGCGAAGGAGTTGAGGGCGGGCATGAGGCGCAGGAAGCTCCGCAGCTGCTCCATCGATTATATGGCGGCTGCACTGCTGTGGACTGCGCTGCTGCACTGTGCTTGGGGCGGCCTACACCCCTTCAGCACACAGTTCTCCAAGAACTCCGCTGTGTTGCTTATCAAAACTGCACTCGTATCCAGCGAGGAACACCCTGGCCTGCAGCCCGGCAGTGCCCGTCTTCAAAGTAACCTCTACACAGTGGAAATGCACACATCCAGTCCAGTTCCAGTGGAAATCCTCTGCCTCTCCCGCTTGCAAGTCCTTCACTGGCAGCACTTCCGCAACCTCACCAAACTCGAAATCCCGCAAATGTGCTGTAGAGAAGGGGAAAAGTGCAGTCCGGACTTGCTAAACTTGCCTACAGAACTGCGCAACTCAGATGCGTACTATCGACATGACTGGAATGCGAGCGGTTCGGAGCTGGTCTGGTCCTGCCAGTGCAAGGAATCAGGGATGTATTCCCTTATTGTAGGCACTTGTTCTTCTATTTCCCTCATAGAAGCCACAGGAACGGTCGAAATTCGCAATCCGTTTGGCTATATGAGTGGCGAGGACTACCCTTTGCTGCTATTTTATGACGTCTTATCCGAGATTTACATAGTGTTGAGTCTGTTGTGGGCGTTTTTGCTGTTTTGGCACCGGTCGACTGCAGTGTTCATCCAGAAGTGGGTGATTTCAAGTGTGCTTCTGTGCTGTTTGCTGGAGAACTTGGCTGCAGCGCAGGAGTGGAAGCACTACAATGAAACCGGCCTGCACAGTGTCCTGCTCATAGCTGCTGTGAGTCTCCTCAACTCCTGGAGAGGCAGTTTTTCCCGCATGCTGATGCTGGCTATGAGTCAAGGCTTGGGAGTGGTTCGCAGCTCCTTAGGCCTTGACTTGCGACGTATCATGATGCTGGGTGGAGGGTATTTCCTAGCTAACCTGTGCTACGACTTTGCGCTTTTCTACACACAGCATAGTCAACTCCCTGCGTCTGTCCTGCTGGCAACGACTCTGCCAGTCGCCTGCCTCAACGCCACTTGCTACTACTGGATATTCGTATCTCTAGTGGAAGTGAAGCAGTTGCTCTCCAGTCAAAAGCAGGTCTTCAAACTAGCGATGTATGAGCGTCTAGTGGCTGTGTTGGTGGGAACTGGCGTCTTATCGCTGTTTTGCGTAGGTGTAGAGATGTAAGCGCTACCCAGATTCTACAGAGCCACTAGGGACTGGGAGGACTGCTGGCGCTTTGCTTGGCTGTTTGATGCGGAGTGGCCTGTGATTTTCCTGGTCCTTCTAGTGTCTATAATGTGGCTGTGGCGGCCCGACCCCCGCTCCAGTCTCCTAGCCCTGTCCGAGCAAGTGAGCAGCGAAGAAGAGTCAATCGAGGAAGAAAAGCAGGGCATCGAGCTGGTCCCCAGTGACCGCGACTTATACCTACGCAGAGGCCCCCACTCCTTCTCTATAAGCGACTAGCTACTCCTCCCGCTCTGCATACTTTACCTCAAACAGCCGCACCTTTTGTCCATCGAAGAGGGGGACTTCTTTCAGCTTCAGGTAGATGTTGCTCCAGAGGTAGCTGGAGAACCAGCTTTCGCTGCTGCGTTCGGCCTCGTACTTGCGCATGACGAGGCGGTGGGGAGGCGGCAGGATTCCCACCATGGAAGTGTGTCGGATGTACTCGATTACCTCGCCTTCGCTGCGCACTTGCCGCTCTTTGCAGAACTCCTCCACTTGGGGGAGCAGTCGGTCTAGCAGCACTTGCACGACACTCATAGGCAGGCGAGCTTTCCACTCTCTCAGCCACTCAGGGGAGGGCTTCCAGCCCTGCTTCACCTCTTCTGGGGAGTGGAAAGTCAGGGAAACGTCTGGAGGAGAGGTCTTCACCTCTTCAGAAGCCTCGCGAATTTCGAGAGAAAGCAGTTTGCCCAGCATTTGCTTCTTGCGGAGAAGGTGATAGACCAGGTTGTGGCTGCCAGTCCATTGGTACTGCACCAGGTTGTTAACGATTTCCAGCCAAAACAGGATAATGTCAGGGTTATTGGGCCCTGTGAACAGCCACTTCTTGAGGGAAAACAGGTCCAACAGCGCCATCAGCTTGGCACTGGCTGGCAAACTCAGCGCCTTGGCATAGGGAGAAATATTGGTCATGATAATGAACAGACAGCTGTACAAAGGCTGTAAAGCAGGCGGACCATTGGTTATCACATGCGCCAGCGACATAAACAGCAAATCTGCGTAAGTTCCTGCAAACAGTGGCAAAGCCGCAGGAGTTTTCTCCTTAAATTCCTTGTTCAGCGCCACTCCGAAATCTCGTCTGCTGCTCATATGCAGTAGGATGAAGACGCATAGGCAAATTAGTCCGAACTGGTCCTTTTTGTGCAGGTTTTCAGTCATTAGGAAAAGCAGCGGCACTACCAATTGCTGGGTCAGGTCTCTCTTCACCATATGCGCCGCAAAGGCTTTATTCCGCTTCAGCAGACCCCACAGCAGCATCACTCCTTCATGGTAGAACTTCACCTGCTTCAGCGACCCTGGCAAATAGGTGCTTTCAGCAGACACCACGTTTGTGAGGACTTGGGAGAGCGCTTCGTAGAGCAGGTCTAGCTCTTCCTCGGTCGCTAAGAGCGCTATGCACCTGGAGACTTCGTTGGAGTGGACAGCTGAAGTGCTCTGTTGCTCGATGTAGGCGCTGGCGGTTTGGACGGCGGGGTCAGGGATGTTGGGGATGTCGGAGAGGCTGGGAGGGGACCAGTCCATTAAGACGAGTAGTGCTTGCAGACAAGTCTCACTTAGGTCTTCTAAGGAAGTCCTGTCAAAGTGAGTGGAGTAGGGAACCCAGTGGTAGCCCAGCGGGTCAAAGGCAAACCCTGTATACAACAGCGAGTAAGTCAGGTTATGGATAAACGGACAGGCCGGGGAAGTCAGGTAAAACCGCCACAGGCTGGGCACAGGCGGAGTCTGTTCCGGAGGGTAGTACAAAGGCTCCGACAGCAGGGAAATCAGCAGTTTAAGTAGTTCGATGCGGTTCAAATTGAGCTGTCGGCTGGTTTCCAGCCTCGCACTGAGTGAAGTCCTCCACAGCAAACTCGCATCCACGTGGTTCACAGGGCTTTCCGCAGCCTTGGCAAAGGGCGCCACCACTGTGAAAGTCGGCATGAAGAGCATTCGCATCACTGCGTTCATAAGGCGCACCGCTCTGCCTTCACTCCACCAATAGGCTTTGAACCCGGACGTTTCCTGGCTTTCTAGTGTCAAAGGCACGACGCGGGTGAGAATCCGCACAGCGTTGTGGGCGGATTGAGTGATGGACTCGTTCAAAATAGAGAGTTGCTTGGGGTAGGTCTCCAGAATCTGCACTGCGCTTTCCACTAGGTGCTTCAGGTTGTCAGGGTGTTCATCTATTAGTCTGCGGATGTCGGCTGGGGGCACCATGACGAAGAGGTCCTCGGCAGTGCAGGGAGCCAGGAAGAGCGCAGTCCAGAAAGCCTGCTCCTCAGCTGGGACGTCAGTCTCCTGCAGCCGCAGCAGCTGACTCCGCAGTCTCACTTTGCTATCCGCGCCGCCCATATTAATGCTCTAGCGGTAGTAAAGGAATTGCTTGCACTTCTTATGTCCGCCTTGCTGCCCGCACCAGGAACAGATCTTCTTGCCCTTGCAATTGCAGTCTGTGAAAGTGCAATTATACGGTTCTGGCAGAGTCCTAGGGTTGTGAGAAACCTTCGAATAAGTCCTTCTACCACATGGACAAGTCCCTACTTGACTCAATTCATCAAGCATTTCTAGCTTCGCAAGCATAGCATCAGTGATGCACTCGCTCTGAGTCTTCAGGAACTGCAGTGGAATGGGGCGGAGACAGCAGGGACAGCCCACATCTTCCATAAAGTGAGCACTGCTGAGGCAGGTCTCTATCGACTTGTGGAGACAGGCGTTGCAGTAGCAGTGGTCGCATGGCAGTTTGACAGTAGAAGGGGTGGTTCGAGGCTGGCACCGCTCACACTTGGGACTCCACACAGGGACAGGAGCAGGCTGGATGAGGGGGAAAGTACGGCGCAAGTCAGTAGATAAACGGGCAGAGTTGGCGGATATGCGACTAACTTGCCTTTCTGGTGAGGAAATAGGCTGCTGCAGGGCCTCCAGCAGTCCTTGCAGTGTCCTTAGAACGACTTCTGCACGAGGCGGGTTGGGCTTCATCATTCCAAGTATCAGGTCAGCGAGTTGGGACCGATACCTCCTTTCCCTCACTTTGGCTCTCACCACCGCAGTCAACACTTCGTCCTGCTCAGGCAACTTATCTTCCTCAGTGCCCCCTGCACACATATCATAAAAGGTCTTCCCCAGAGCGTAGATATCGTCTGCAAATGCTTGGTGGTTGTAGGCAGGTTGTGAGTTTTTCGTTTTTAGCTTGGCATTACGCTCAGGAGACATGTAGGCTGGGGTGCCTGCGTGCTGAGACTGCAGAGAAAAGTCTTCTGACTGGGATATCGCCTTCACATGCTCCAAGTCCCCGAGTTTGCAGCACAGGTCCGCGTCTAGGAAGACATTATGAGGCTTGACATCTCTGTGCGCGAAGCGGTTGAAATGAAAGTTATCGAGTGATTTGGTGATATCCACCATCATCGTTAGCAGCTTCTCCTCCGTCAACTGCCTTCCACTGTCCCTCACCTTCATCAAGTACCTGTCCAGTGAAGACTCTTCATAGTACTTCATGAAGACCACCAGTTTGCCACGAAAAGTATAGTAGGCATAGGTCTGGACTACGTTGGTTAGTCCGTTCAGATTGATGGCAGTGAGTCCTTCATTGCGTTGTCTGGGGTCGAAAGGGACAGTTTTTACTATTGCTTGAGTCGGGTAATTGGGTTTTGGGGCAGTGAAGGTGGCTAGGCCAATAAAGCGCCCATTGATTTCGCTGAGCGGCTGATAGCGGAATTGGGTATAAAAGGGGTCTATCTTGGGAATGTCCATTTGGAAGTTACTACCAAATCCTAGCCATATATGGCTGCTTTGTAATAGAGTGGTGTCTACATTCCCACTGCTTTTAGATGTAGCAGTCCATATTAGCTCTCTCCTCCGCAATTCCTACTTACCCTCTATCTTCTTTCGCTTCGATATGAGTCCTGTTAGTGTCCCGAGCTGCGCGGTCTCAGAAACCAACAGGTCCATTTCCTTCGCCACACGGTCCACCTCATCAACTCTGGGCTTCACCAAGGCTTCCCTTGCTTCTTGTATCTTTAGCCGAGTCTTCTTGTCATGCACTGAAGTTTTGTGCTTCTTGAGGACCTCTTCCTCCCGCTTCCGCTTCTTCGCAGGCTTGCTAGCTGCCTGGGCCGCTGCCTTTTCCTCCAGCGCCTCCTTCTGAATCACCTCAGGGGCGGCTTTGTCCATAATGCCGATTTCATGGGGGTTGAGCATGATAGTGTCAGGCCGCAGCTTTTCGAGTAGCAGGTGCACCTCTTGCTCCTGTCTCTGCTTCTTCGTTTGGAAGGGATTCGCCTCATAGGAGTCGAAATTCGCCCAACCACTGCCAGGCACACTAATGGAAGAAAACCCACTTTCCACTCCTATGCCCAGAAAGTCCTCTAAAGGCACAAAGCTAATGTCGTGGATGGCAGACTGGGTGCTGTGACGCATGTATGGAAGTCGCTGTTTCTCGACATGCCAGTCCTTGTAAATAGTGACCTGGGTTGCGTTGGAGACACTGAGAAGGCCGGTTTGGCTCATACTGAGCGAGGAAGCCGGGCTGGAGGTGCGGTACTCGAAGAGAGGGTCGGCAGGGTTGCGGATGTCCCAAATTTTGAGCAATGTGTCGCTGCCTGCGGTAGCCATGTAGAGACCTCTCTGGTCAATTGCAAGGCCCAGGACTGGTCCGTTGTGCGTCACCATTCTCATGAGCGGTTTGCCTGTACTGGGCGACCACATGGACACCACTCCTCTCCCGTCCCCCACACACATCACCGCATTCCACGGGTTCTGCTTCATATCCCCAATAGACTGGAAGTTCCACTTGTGCTCCACCACTTGTCTGCCCGTGGACACATCCAAGTACTTGAGAAAGCCATAGTCGTTGGCGGAAACCAGCAGGAAGTGGTAAGGCAGGAACTCAAGTCGCTTGGGGTCGATGTGGCGGCTGAGACAGTGCACTTCAATGCCCTGGTTATCGTAGATAAAGACGCCTTTGCGCTGCGCTACAGCGAATAGCAGTTCATTATGCAGAAATTTGACGTCTTTCACGGTTTCCTTGACGTTGATTTCCGTCATCAACTTGTGCTTCTTCCACTGCAGCAAGGCGATATGTCCCTGTCTGCCCGCAATCACCAAGTTGGCCCCGTTCCTCGTATAGTCCATACAGTAAGGACCGAAGGGCAGGGCCAGGTCGTACATAAGGGCGGTGTTGTAGGCAGGCAGCAAGGGCTTGAGCCGCTCTTGGGTCAGTTTGCAGGTCAGTTCGCCCTCCTCTGCTTCCAGGTAGCCCTGTTGCTGGGTCAGGAGCAGGGTGGAAGCTGCTAGGGCCGCTTTACGGTCGCGGTTCACTGCCTTCGCAAACTTCACCTCCGCCATATGTCAATGTCCGCCGGCCCAGCGCTACAGCAGCAGTTATTATGGAGGAAGAGCAGCAAGTGCAGCTATTCCAAGTCTTGCCAGGCATGCGGGACTTCACAGGGGAGGCAGGCGAGGTGCTGGAGGGCCGTCTCTTCCAAGAGTCCTTCACTAGCTACTCGGTCAGTTTCTGGCTGTCCATCACCCAGTCGGGACGAGGCCGTCCTGTGTGCTTGCTTTCCCGGGGCTCATCTCAAGACGACCTGCAGCCTGCAGTTTACCTGATCAACGGCACTCTAGCAGCCAAATTCACCTCCGATAGAGGCGGAGTGCAGGACCTATTCGCCTCCAAGCCCACACCTCTCAACGAGTGGACTTTGGTCTCCCTAGTGTGCGACTCTTCCGCCGACATCATTGAAGCCTCACTCTACCTGAATGGCAAACTCAGCAGTCAAATAGCAGTCAGAGGGTCGCTACCGCAGGGCAAGGCGCCTATGTATGTGGGCAAGGACCCGTGGTCGAATGGCCTGCGTGGGGCTATTGCGGAGGCGGTGTTCTTCTATTCGCCTGTCAGTGCTGGCCATTGGCAGCAAATTCACACTCTTTGCACCCAGAAATACGCACTTTCCGGCCGCTTTGAGACACTTGAAGCTGTGAAGGAGTCTGCTCTTAGGGACGAAATAGAGCAGGAACAGCTTCAACTGCCCTTGGTGGCCGGCCTGCACCTCAGCCTTAGTGAAGCCAAGATGAGTCAGACCACTTCGCGAAACAAGTGGGCGAAATTGGAGGCGTATCTCGGGGAAAATAAGCTCATTGCGGAGCATGTGGAGGCCTTGGCTCAGAACTATAATTGGCTCATGCCTATTTTCATGATTTTGAGGGAGACTTATCCGACTATCGAGGAAAGGAAGCTAGAAGCAGACAGAATGCTGCCTCCACTAGGACAAGTCAAGGTCTTCCTGACTAGAGAGGATCTGGTGGCTCTGGCGAAGGCCACCAGAACCCACGAAGTAATTGAGTATGCGGACAAGAATACGGCCTGGGCAGCTCGGGAAACTGATGATTTGATAGACTTTGTGACGCTGCTGAATAAGGTGTCGGACTTTTACTATAGCGATGGCAGGTCGGAGTTGAATTCTGAGCAACTTGAAGACTCCCTAATTCCCTTTATAAAGACTACGCAAGCCTTTCTCGACTCCAAAAGCGCAGATTTCGAAATCTGCATCGACCACTGCGTCAACTGCGCCCAGCACCAAACCACCACCTGGCACGACGAGCGCGATTACATCCAAATGTTCAACAAACTCTACTCCAAGATACAAGAAGAAATGTCAGGAACCACAATATACGGTAACAAGAACGGTCCTCCCAGTCTCGCAGTGTTCTCTGTCTACTTGGAAGGGGTCGGCTCTGTGAAGAGGAGAGACGCTAATGATAGGTTTTACGTGCTTCGCAAGCATGGCACGGGGAACTTCTATAGAGAAGTATTGGATGCGATTTACTTGCTGGGGTATTGTTATGGTAATTTGACGAAGTTGGCAGAACATCAAGCGGACTCCTTCAAGCAAAAGCCGCCTCCCGAGCCCCACGACGACTCCCACACCAGCCCCCTTTCCCTCCCTGAAGAAATCCGAAGAATCAAAATAAACAAGGAAACCGGGGAGAAGGAGTACGACCCTGACACTCTAATGTGCTGTCTGAACTGGACCTGCGGCAAGCAGTACAAGTTCGGGAAGAACAAGAAGAAGGCTTGTCGCTACCACCCAGGCCGTTGGGAGTTCGGCAGTATTCACGGTCTGTGGCCTGAAAACTGGACCTGCTGTCGCAGAGGCTGGAATGAATCTGGCTGTGCCCGGGGTCTGCATAAAGGACTGCCGTTCAACCACATGCCGAGGAAGTGTGTCAACCGGGGGGAAATCAATCCTGCGACTAAGCAGCCGGATTCTATATGCGGCCGGACTTTCCCAGACCCTTTGAGTTGTGGGAAGAAGTACGTGCCGGACGCTACTGCCTGCAAATACCACAGCGGCTCTCGCTTCTTCAGACCTCCCAATATGTATGAATGGTCGTGCTGCCAGGCTGAGGCCGACATCAGCGGTCCCGACTCTTCCTACTGCGTCGAGGCGGAACACCGATGTGTGGAGTGGCCTGAGGAAGAGGCGAAAATCTACTTCGTGACTAGGTCGGTATCGAACCCAGGACTGACGAGTGTGAGGAGCAGCTCTGTGCCGCTGTTCCAAAGGACTGCCATGACTTCCCGCTTCTTCAACCCGGACATCAAGCCTTACATCGACCCGTATCAGAAGAAAAAGATGAACGAAGCGCTGAATGCAGAGACTCGCTATTGCTTGAATTGGGCATGTGAGAGCAAATTTAAGGAAGAGACGAACCAGCCGAAGTCCTGCACTTGCCACACTGGCTACTTCGACTTCGGCCACTCAGGCATTCAAACTGTCAGCAACAAAGAAACGCACAGGATTGTGCTTTGGGAGGCGCATTGGCGCTGCTGTGGAGGGAAGTGGGATGCGCCCGGCTGCACGAAGACCAAACATCGCGGCCCTTTGCTATCCACTATCCCGGAAAGAAAGTGGAAATGGCCGTCCGAAGGCGCCATGCGCTACTTCGAAAAGAAGATATCCAAGCACTGGCAGCGCAAGTTGGAACGAGAACATATCACTCGTGCGTATGTAGGGAAGAAGTATGAACTCGTGTGCACTGAGGCTCGCGCTCCCAAGCTGCCGCAGAGCTACTTGCACCGGCTCTGCATGGCGCTGCACCTGCACATCCTCTGTGTCTCCCCTGACATGGGGTACATGTTCAAGTACCAAGACGTGGTCTCAGGAGCGGCAGAGGCGTACCTGGTCGGTCCTGGCGGCGTCATCGAAAAGGATGCCTTCATCAAGTGGTGGTTTTCGCCGTTAGAGGAAATCCGCCCGCAAATGGCTTAGCGCTAATCCCGCTTTCCCCATAATGTCATCTGCTGCTGTGCCAGCTATGGACTGGTACTTTCTGACCGAGCTCACAGGCTTCAGTCCTTCCACGTACCCGAAGATCCAAAGCATACTCGCATGTCTGATGGCTGTCCGAGTCAACGACACCTACCTCCGCACTCTGGTGTTCACAGGCATCCCAGAGGAACTTCGAGGCCTTCGGGCCTTAGTGTGGAAAGTACTGCTCAACTACCTCCCCGCTGATATCAGGCAGTGGGAGCGCAAGTTGAGAGAACATCGGGACAACTACTACCTGCTGCGAGAGGAGTTTCTGGGCAGGCGCAGCGACTGCAGCACAGTCAGTGGCGAACTGAGTGTGGACGAACAGACTTGGTGTGACATAGAGAAGGACATCAAGCGCACTCGCCAAGACATGCACTTCTTTTTCCTGCCCACTGACCCTGCAATCACAATTGAAAGCGTCAAGTCTGGCCTGCTGCCCGCTCAAGTCTTCATCCGTCCTTTCAATTCCGTATATAGTGAGTACTATAGTGAACTGCAGGACGATAACGACTACACTCGCCTGATCCTTAACAACGAAAGCATAGAAAAGCACTCCGACGTAATGGCTCGAATCCTCTTCCTATACGCGAAGCTGAACCCGGGAGTCAAGTATGTCCAGGGAATGAACGAAATCCTAGCACCCATTTACTACTGCTTCGCACAGGACCCCAACCCTGCCTATCAGAAGTCAGTGGAAGCAGACGCTTTCAACTGCTTCACACTGCTGATGGCCGAACTGCGCGATACCTTCGTCAAAAGTCTGGACTCCAGCGACACTGGACTGCAAGGGAAAATGCAGACTTTGCAGGAGTTCGAGTATCGCCTGGTCCCCAGGGTATACCGCAAGCTGGAAGAGTTGAAAATTCTCCCTCATTTTTACGCAATGAAGTGGGTAATGTTGCTTTTCACACAAAACTTCGAACTCCCAGAAGTACTCAGACTGTGGGATTCGCTGCTTGCGGATGAGAACCGCTTCACCTTTTTCTACTATATCTGCATTGCGGTGATTGTTCTGAATCAAGAGGAAATCCTGCAGGGGGACTTCGGAGAGGCGCTTTCCGCACTGCAGCACCCCAAGAATATGGACGTGGAGGTGCTGCTAGAGGTGGCTGCGAAGCTGCGGGCTGAGGACTTTTCGAGAATACGGTAGAGAGTTTGAACTTGTTGGCATAGGGAATAGGCTAAAGCACTTAGCATATGGAACATCGCTATTCATACTTAGAGTGAATATGTGCTGGATGTGGGAATTGGGTAGCTGGAGGGAGTTTGTGGTAGGCTGGAAGGCAGGTTTAGGATAGGCCAATTGGATGGTGGCTTGTTTGGGTCTGAGGCACTGGGCCGTTAGCCACTTGCTTCTAACTTAAAATGACGAGTTTGAATTCCGAAGCGGGGGAGAAGGACGCCGGGGATAAGGAAAACCTTCGAAGACCTCACTGGAAGCGGACAGGCCTGGGGCTAGAAAGCGCTCGCGACTACCCCAGCTCCACCCTTTCCCCCCAAAGCACCCGCACTCTCGGCATCAAGGCCCCCAACAGTAACCCCACGCCCCGCAGTCTGACCGCCCGCAACACTGACAAGACTTTCTTCGCAAGCCAGCGACCTCTCGAACTGCCCAGGTACGAGCCCGCCAAGTGCTCCGTCAAGGAAAACGGAATCGTGAAGTCCTATGCCGCAACCACGAACCAAGGCCTAGTGCGGACTTACAATGAAGACAGAGTGAGTATTATCCTGAATGTCATCAAGCCGCCAAGTAGGGCGCTGGAAGTCTGGCCTCGATGTAGTTTCTTTGGGGTGTATGATGGACATGGAGGGTCTGCATGTGCTGACTATCTGCGAGACAACCTGCATCAGTATGTAGTGCGCGAACCCACTTTCCCGGGAAATCCGAAGGAAGCGCTGCGTAGAGGGTTTGAAAACGCAGAAAGACGCTTTCTCGAATTGATAGAAGCCAGGTCGACTGATGCAGTGGCGGAAAGGTCCGGCAGCTGTGCACTGGTCGTGCTCATAGTGGGGGAAATGTGCTACGTAGCCAATGTGGGCGACTCCAGAGCAGTACTGAGTGGGGACGGCGGAAAGCGCGTTTTCGCCTTATCGCAGGACCATAAGCCCTGCACAGAGACTGAACAAGCCAGAATAGTCAACAGTGGTGGGCAAATTTACCAAAGTCAGGTTACACAGACTCGCTGCATCGACGGAAATCTGGTATCTGAAAGTCTCCTAGGCCCGTATCGAGTGCTGCCTGGTCGTCTCTCTGTAATTTCTATTCAGGTTTCTCGCACGTTTGGAGACACAGAGGCGAAATTGGCGAAATTCGGCGGAAATCCGAACGTGATAATTGCAGTTCCTGAGATAAAGTCCTTCAGAGTGACCCCCGACCATGACTTTATCCTTCTGGCCAGTGATGGAATTTACGACAAACTCTCCAATAAAGAAATCATCCAAGGGTCTTGGAATGCGCTAAAGGCGGTGCCTTCAGCTGATGTTCATCAGCTCAGCGGATTGGCGGTCGAGGCAGTCATGCGACTGGCTTTCGTTCGCCGCAGTCTAGACAATGTGACTGTAGTGATGATTGGGCTAGCAGGCCTGGTTGCGAGACTCACCCCAGCGACTAACTAGTCAAATATGCCTAGATTAGTCCATTATTCACGCGTTGGGTAGATTTTCAGGTAATCCCACTCTATATATTTTGGCTGTTTTTGCAAACGGCATAATTTGAATTGCCGCATAACATAGAAATTCCTTTGAATCTTAATGAATTTCCCCTATTTCGCTTCAGAACTGCTATTGCAATTTCCCTTATAAAACCGTATAAATTGGTCCAACTCTAAGCAAAGTAGCACTACTCTAGCAATACTGCATTACCTCTTTACTATCCTCAGTTAGGGCTGTCCTCGCTCCGCACTCAACTCCGTCAGTTCCCGAGTAGTGGTCCCACTGGACCCCAGTGACCTGAGCGTCGCAAATACACTGCTCCTGCTGCTTTCCTGCACATCCCTGGAAGACTGCATAAACCTGTCACTCAAGTTGCACTCCTGCAGGTACTTCTTCAGCAGAGCCATTTCCCTCGTGTGCACTTTCCACGCTGAGAAAATCGCGTAGCTCCGGGAGCGGGATTGGATGTAGGCAGCCTCTCGAGCAGTTTCAGCCCAGCCGAGAAAGGACTTGGCCAGGATTTGACGACTGTGATGTTCACTTGCTTGCAAATAACCATGGTCCGCTTCCACATGCGATTCAAACTGGTGCTGCATCCACACTCTCCACCCCACTAGTGAACTCAGCATTAGTCGCTTGCTGTAGTGCTCTACTGCGGAGGCAGTGGACAGGGCGTGGAGGTGAGAGAGCTGGCAGCCTGCGGAGAAGAGGTGGAAGACACGACGAGCGCGAGTGATGTTGAGGTGGGACTCGAGGGAGGAGTGGCGGTGGTGGCGGTGGGCGGCTGTGCGCAGGGTCAGGAGAACTGCTGATTTGGCTTTTCGCTGTGTTTGCGCGACCATTAAATCAGCCTTTTCCTCCATACTCGCCAGTTCTTTCGCGGCTATTCGCCACTTTTTCACTAAGAAAACTGCGTATTTTTGGTCATATTTCGCTAGTAATTTCTCAAATGCGCTTTGATTTTGCTTCCGAGTAGTCAGCTTCACCCACACTTCCATCCATTTCCCCACCAAATTATTGTCTAAAGTCCTTTCAAACACCCTCAAATCCTCCATCTGTCTCCACTGCTTCCTCCACAAAGCCAAAAACAGCCGCTGATTATGCCTCTGACAAGTCCGTCGCATCACAATTTGCATATCACTCAGCGCAGATCTCTTCTTCACCAGCGATTTCCACCCTTTCACAATTCTCTTCTTCGCTCGCACGCTTTGGCTATAGTCTTTCCCCGATATCAAAGCCTCTTTTTGCAGTTTATCACTGTGCAAGGAGGCGAAAGCTTGGAACAGTGCTAACTTCCGTTGGTGCAGTTTGCCCTGGATATACCGATCTGAGACTTGTTTGAGGGTGTTCCTCACCTGGGAGTGAAGTTTCCAGGCCAAAAAGGATTCACTCATATATCGGACAGTTCTCGGCTCGATGATAAATTGAGTGACTGTTTCCCATACCTTCGAGGCTCTAGCGGCTTTTTTCCAGCCTTTGACACTATTCCTTTTCCAAGTCAGGGAAATGGCGGAAACCACTGAAGCCAGTTTCCCCACTTGTTTCGAGTGGCGAACTTGAGCGATTCTCCACTGTTCAAAGGCTCGGGACTGAAGACTGTCTGCGATCTTCTCAGTGAAAATGCGAGCAGTTCGCTTGTGAGCGACATCCTTTTTCCATAGCAACACCGCAGTTCTCAGAATCCCGATTTCGCTGCTATGTCGAATGGCCTCGGTTTTTTTCCACATGCGCAAATTTCGGCTCCACTTCGAAATTATCCTTTTCACGAAGTTCTTTTCCAGTCTTTCCCCGACTCCCTTTAGTATTGCTTGGGCTTGTAGACTCATAGTCGTGTACTTCGAGAGAATTTCGAAGGCTGCTCGCTTGTAGGCATAGTCTTTCCGGATGTACATGAATTTGAGCTTTAAAGCACGTCTCCAATCTGATAAATTCCGATTCATGCTTCTCCGTTTTAGCTTGAGATGGAATTTTTTGAGACTAAATAGCTTGGCACGCTGTTTTCGCCAATGCAAGAAATCTAGCCTTTTCGTCCTTTTTGCAATCTTCGAGCGAATAGCGTTTAATAGGCCAGTTTCTTGTCTTCTCTTCAGTACCGTTTGATGCCAGGCTGCAAAGCAGCGCTTCCCCAGTAATTTCCCGCTATGAACACGGCCCAAAATCACTCTTTCCTCATTGACTTTCTTATTCCAGCGCAAGGCTTCCATAGCTTTCGACGTCAAATTGCGACTGCGGGTGGTACTGACCTTGAAGGAAAAGTGCTGTTTCCGGTCCTTCCCACTGACTCTCGCAGACCCATACTGTCGCAGTTGGTGGAAAGCCTTGGCCTTCAGATGTGCGGAATAGGCTCCCTGGGCAGTACTTGCAACTTCCTTCTTCTTACTAGCCAGCAGTTTGAGCCTGTTGAAAGCTCGGATAGCCTTTTGGAGTAGTTTGGCTTTGTAGTGGTTGAGGGCGAGTTGGCGACTGGAGCGCTGGACGGTGGTTTCTGCGACTCGAGTTTTCCAGACTTGTAGAGTGATGGGAGCGATTCGCTGCAGTCTGAATTCGCGTGCAAGGCCTTGCTTCTCTTTCTTCGCTTTCTGCGCAGCTACCGCCCGAGTCCAGACGCCTATCCCCCACTTCCCCAAGTGCTGTTCATACTGCGTCTTGCCCTTGTCTTCCCATTCCCTAGACAGCGTTTTCAGCGTCATCAAGCCTTGCAGACGCCTCAGTACCCTTTTCGACCGAAGTCGGAACTGCAGCTCCTCAGCACTCTGCATCTGCTCTCTTTTCAACTCCGCTCTGACAGAATGCTGTTTAAAAGCTCCGAAAACGCTTCCTTTTAACACGGCATTGCGGATTTCAGTCACTTTTTTATCAGTTTCAATGTCCAGCCGCACTCCTTGCTTCCATTGCTGGAGGGCGGAGTTGGAACTTAGCAGAGAGTGCAGGGAAATAAGGCTTCGCAGACCCTTAAGTCGCTGGATTGCGGGTTCTGCTGCTTTTCTCCACTGGCGGTAGCAAATTTGCCCAATTCTCATCATTTGCTTCGTAAAAATCCGCTCAAAAGCGGCCTTTTCTGCTGCTTTTCTAACGTGGAATGTGAGAAAAGCAGCGAAATAACGGTTTTCCAAAGTGGCTTTTCGTGCCTTTTTCGCCTTTCTTATAGCCTGCAAGTGAGCAACTTTGCCAATCGCATAAGTGCGCAAATAGCGAATTCCCCTTCTCTTGCGCTGACTCAGTCTCAAAGCCTCCACAGCCTCCGCCACTTCCCCCTGCCTCAGCCTCCACCTGAGTTCCCTCCTCCACGCCTCCAGCACCCTCCTTTTCCTCACATTAGTGATTTCGATGGAGTTGTAGTGACACTGCTGTTTCTTGATAGCGCTGGATAGCCAGGTGTAGAACACTCGCTTGACCTGTTCCTGCACTAGTTGGAGCCCTGCTCGAGTCCGCAACTTCCCCAACAGCTGCTTTTTCCCTGCTAGTTTCCGCCATGCAGTCACAGTTTGCTTTGCGAGGGTGAGCTCGCGGTGGGTGGCGGAGTACCGCTTGCGCAGACGGTAGCCGCGGAAGAGCTTCCAGCAGCGCATGCAGCCCTGCAAGTACTCGCGCTTGAGGCAGAGCACGCTTTTGTAGAACAGCCGCATGCAGTTTTGTTCATAGGTGAATGCCTTTCTCCAGCGAGTGAAGGGGATTAGTCTGCGGAAATGTCGGTCTCGCAGGCGGAATCGTCTTTCGGCTTCGTCTAATAGTGCTCTTTTGTGCACGTAGTGGTGCCAGGCGGAAAGCACTGCGCTCTGGGTGCTTTTCTCCTTGCGGACTTGCATGTAGGCATCTGCTAGCTGCAGACTGTCCTTGTTCTGCTCCAGTCTGCGCAGGAACTGGCGCTTTTGGAGCACTGCTAGGAGCTCGGGCATGTAGCGGCAGCTGCTGTAGAGCAGGGCTCGGGTGTACCACTGTCGAAAGCGCAGGCCTTTTAGCACTTTTCTGACTATTGGAATCTGCTGCGAGTCTCGGAGTTTCTGTTCCTTCCGGAACTCTGCATAGAACTTCAGTCCCAGGAAGCAGTTTTTCTGCAGGACTACGGCGGCCCTGTGCAGGGCAGTGCCGTAGACCGCGGCTTTGTGCTGTGCGTAGGCTGTGTAGCTGTACAGTGCCGTTAGTCCTCTTTTCGCTAGTTTGCGGTTGTACTTCAGAGCGGCTAGTTCCCGCTGGCGGGTGTTTCGCTTCAAAACAGGCACAATTCGCTGCCAGGTGGCGAAGAGTTTGGCCACAAAGGCTGCTTCTTTCGAGGAAATGACCTGCTCAGAGGTGAGGTTCAGCTCCAAGGAGGCAAGGTAGCGGGAGCGCCAAGTCCTCCACCCAGTCGTCAATACTCTCTGGAAGGCAAATTTATCCCCTGTATGGCGCAAATGCCGCTTTTTCAGCAACTGCCGTAGTCTACTCCTCCACTCCTGGAGACACCTGCCCATGTATTTGCCCTTGAACAAGTTCTGCGAAAGCTTACTTTCAGAGCGGTGTTTGACTCTAGTGAGGTACAGAGACCGCCACTTAGTCCAATTGCCAGTCACTATTTCTTGCCTGTTTGCAGCCATTTTGCGGGCAAATATGCGCTTTACAGTGTGTTTATGGAGGGAATAGCGCCACCAAGTCCTCACGATTTCCCCCATTTTCGCAGTTTTCTTCCTATTGACAGTCTTCGAAAGCTGAAATCGATGCCAGGTTAGCTGATGAATAGCGGCTTTCCAGGCCGAAAATAAGGGCTTTATATGGTTTTCTCGGTACTGTTTGTGTTTGAGACGGAACAGTTTGGTGCACTTTTTCCAAGTCCGCATAATTTGCTGGGAGTACCAAAGTCTGAGCTGCGCCTCGGCTTGCAGAGTGGTCTGGCAACGGCCCTTGCCTATATCTCTAAGGAAGACAGTGGGGAACTGAAGCAGCGAGGCACTGGACCGACTCCTGGTCGAAGGCGGAGAGCGCTGGACTGAGCTTTGAGAGCGGAAGTGCAGCCAGCGGTAGGCAGCGAAGAGGAAGGAGGGACTCAGACTGCGGACTTGGGCCTTGGAACTGAGTTGAAGTCGGTACCACACCCCTAGCACTGCCTTTTGCCTGCGAGATGAGAGCGCTTTTCGGACCAGTGCGGCTTTGGAGCCGCCACTATCAGCCAAGTCTCTCAAAAACGCGAATAAAGTTCGCTTTAACGCCAAATTAGCGGTGTTTCGAGCTTTGGACCGGGTGCGCTTTCTGCCTACTTCCTGATACAGCCTTTTCAACGCCAATTTACACAGTTTCGGCCTGGTCCTTTCCCTCCAAAAGCCCCCTGCCACCGCCATCAGCGCCTCTTCCTTCCCCAGCTCCTCCAGGCCCGTTTGCAGCTTCCTCCAGCCCAGCTTCAGACCGAGGCGGTAGGAACTCGTGTAGCCCTTCAAGTAGAGGGCTTTGGAGAGCGCTTTGGACTGGGAGACTGCCTTCCAGCCCTGCACGGTTTGGCTTTTCAGGGCTTTTGTGTGGGTTTGGTGGATGATTTTCTCGTAAACTTTGAATTTGAGGGAAACTTGGAGTCGCCGGTTGAAGCCGATTAGGCACTTCTTCAGTAGCCATTGCTTGTATACGAACTCCGCAGTGAACAGCTTCCCCTGGTGCAGCTTCCTCAGAACTTTGCCTCTTTTCCAGTACCGGAAGTAGCGCTGGCACACAAACTTCCTCGCAATGGCCTTGGAAAGTCTGCCTTTGAACTTCAAAAGGGAGAGTTGAGTCCATACCTCGAAGTACTTCTTGCCGAGTTGCTGCAGGTAGTGGGTTTCCGCCACTCTCCGCTGCTTGCTGTGAGTGGCTGCCTGCAGCCAGGCCTTGGTCACGAGGGAGGTTCGGGCCTTGGTCGCCAGGGCGTCCGCCACTTTGGTTTGGAAGTGCTTGTGAGTGTGGGTTTCTTTGGAGATGCGGAAGCAGTAGAGCGCGAGGCTTTTGAGTCGCTGTTCGTGGAAGGCTGCGGCTATGAGTTGGGCGTCACTGAGCGCCTTATTACGGCGCAGGAAGTCTCTGAATTTGGGCAGAGAGAAGACGAAAGCAGCGAGTGGGATCTCCTTGGTAGGCGGGGAGTCCAGTTGAAACTTCTGCGTCTTCATTTCCTCCACTCCGAAGGAAAAGGCTGCTTGGTCTTTGAGACTGGCCTGGGCTTGGAAGAACAGCTTGGAGTTCTGTCTAGAGTGCACCTTTTCGTCGAAGCTGGGGGAACTCCCTGCACCCTTGGAACTGCCTTCCAAGTCCTGAACCGTCAGACTGGCGTCACTCTCGAACTCCTTCCTGAACTTCGCCCACCAGTCCAGACTCTGGTCTCTGCCCCATCTGAGAAGGACTCTGTACACATTGGTGGCTTGGGGAGTGTCGGGACTGAGGTGGCGGGCAGCCAGCACCTGGTCGTAGGCCTCTAACAGGTGTAGCAGCGGGAAGGTCTGCCGGGTCTCATAGGCCCGTGTGAGTATGGCCCTACACAGTTCTCCTTCACGCATATTTAAGTGTAGTTCTGCTATGAAACCCGGCCTGTCTCCCGCTGCAGCCTGCGGCTCTCTGGGCGCCCATATTGCCCGGCCGTTAGCGTAAATTAAATGCAACCAGGAGCTGTACGGAGTCGCAGTGTTCAAATGCAGGACCCGGCTTATGAAGAACTGGCCCAGGAGGCTGCGGCTTTACGGCAGGACCTCAACGCTAAGGACTACGAGCTGTACCAGAAGGACCGAACTGTAAGGACTCAAAATTTCGAAACCAGCGCGGCACTGCAGACCTACAGTGAGCAATTGGAGGGCGACAAGATGCAGTGGGTCCGCAAACTCAACTCGGTGCTGCTGGAAAAGGACCGACTCAACAAGGAAAAGGCGGAGTTGGCTGGGCTGCTGCATGAAGAGCGGCTAAAAAATGACGATTTGGAGCTGAAACTCAAATCTTCCTCCAAGAAAAAGGCTGGAGATCGAGTGATTCATAGCGAGTTGAAGTCGGAGAAGGATGAAAATAGTCGTTTGCGAGACTTGGTGCACCGTCTGGAAGTGGAAAGAGCGGAGCTGCGGGCGAAGCTGCGCGACCACGAAGGCGCGGCAGTGAACCTGACCCGGGAACACTCCGAACTAGTCCTCAAACTGCAGCAAGAGCAAGACCGAGTGGCTCTGATGGAAAGCGACACCAAGAGTCTCATCGAGCAAATCCGCTCTCTCAAGATGCAAATAGCGGATTACGAGTCCGAACATGCAGCCTTAGTCCATGAGCGGGCAAACATGAGGGAAAGTCTAGCCCAGTTGGAGGGAGACAAGGCTGAAAGTCTGTCCAAAGTCAGCGACTTGAACGCCCGCCACGAAAACTTCGTGTTTGCGATGAACAATGAAAAGGAAAACTTGCAGTGGATTCATCGCAGACACACCCGACTACTAGCCTCCCGCAGCATTGCGTTGGAACTGCACAAGGTCACAGTCCGCAGAGAGCACTCTGCCTTTGTCTATATCCAGGGCTTTGTCCACTTCTTGCAGTCGAGGGCTGGACTCACTGCGAAACTGATGGGAGTACTGCACCGCTACTCGGTTTCAGCCACGAAGCGGAGTTTGGATAAGTGGAGGTCTGCTTTGGACTGGAGAGGCACTGAGAAGGTCCAGCAGGCCTTCGTGCAGCTCCACGAGAGGAAGGGCGCCCTCGCGAAGTGCTTCGCAGACTGGAGATCCGCCTTCCTGTACCAAACCCGGGTCAAGCGGAACCACCGAAGTGCACTGGAGCGAGTGTTCCGCTTCTATAGTGACGGCCTAAGAGGAACACTGCGAAGACGATTCAGTAAGTGGAGAGGGAAAACCCACTTCCACAACCAACGTAGCAACCGCTTCCAATCCATGCTAGTCCGGGGGTACAATGGCAAAGTCAGACACTCCCTGCAGGTCTGGAGAGACTATATGGCTGGAATGCGCAAGGAGCAGGCGAAGGAAGACGTAGCGACGGAAATGTCTTCCTTGCTGCTGTCGCAGGCAGTCCTTAGCTCGTGGAAAACTGTGGTGTTTCGGAGAAAGGCGCAGCACATTTACACGAGTGCGCAGGAACAAGCGGCGGAGAAGCTGCATAATGTGACTGTTTTGCATGGGTTGCAGAGGTATATTTCGCTGAAAAAGAGGAAAATGGACGCTTTGCACAGGGCCTTGGGTCGTTTCACCAGCCACCAACTCAGTCTCGGATTCAGTCAGTGGAAAAAGGAACTGAAAGAGCATAAAACGCTGGAGAAAATGGCCCTGGTCTTCGGCCGACAGCACTACAAACGCTACTTCGTGACCTTCGAGAAGACATTCTACGCTTGGAAAACCCACTTCCTAGCCCACAAGCACACCACCGCAGCAGCCCAACTCGCAACCGAGCTGCCAATCAAGCAGGACCTGGAAGCCCAACTGCACCAAGTCAATACTGAATTCGCCCGCACTCGCCAGGCCAAAGCCATGCGAGCGATATTCCGATGGAAAAACCAGGAGCTCTTTTCATACTTCCGGAGATGGAAAAAAACAGTCCCAATGTTCAAATCGCAATTCCAAAGAATGCTCGCGATACTGAGCCAGTGGCAAACGCTGCAGACGCATAGGGCGATTTCTAAGTGGAGACATATACAGAGCCAGGCGGACTTAGCGAATCTGTATGAACGCAACCAGAACTTGCAGGGGGATAATACCGCCCTGGTGGAGCACATCAATAACTTGGAACAGGTGTTGAAGCATAAGGAAGACCAAGTCACGGGCATGGCGAATAACAGGCTGAAGTGGGTGGCGAACCTGTTCAGTCGATTTGGACTGAAATCAGCAATCAGGCGCTGGGCCAGACATGGCCTGTCGCTTGCTGATAAGCACAGTAGTGGAGTAGCACTGGAAAGGACAATGCAGCGAAGATTGCTTTTTGACGGCTTTAGTACTGTGCGTCAATTTGCAGTCCACCGGAAAAAGTCAGACAACCGGAAATCCCGACTAAAGCACTATTTCCTGGGGAAATGGAGAGGCGCAATGGCCGAAAGCTTCAATGCCTGGGTCCACATGCACACCATTCTACAGCGAGTCAAGAGCGCTATCAAGCGAATGACCACTCGCAGGGACCAGTTCCACACCCAGCAAGGCCTAAACCGCTGGAGAGACGCTGTGGCTTATATCAACATCGAGGAGCATCGAGACCACTCCCACCAGACTCACCTCCACAATGAGTCCTTGGGGAAACACATTGAGGACTTGGCGGGACAGCTGCAGGCGGAAACTGCACACAGGACACAGTTGGAGCGGGCGCTTAAAAAGAACTCTAGGGCGAGACTTGCAAATGCCGTTAATCGCGCTCTCACGATGTCGCTATATAAAGGATTCAAAAAGTGGAGTGATTTGGCAGAGTTGACGAGGAAAAGAATGGGAAAAACGCGATTGATGGGATTTGTGTATGACAAAATGAAGCTACGGAGAGCTGTTCGTCTCTGGCAAAGAGGCGCAAACGAGGTCAAAACGACTGAATTGCTCGTCAAAGTATCAACCGGACAGCGAGAAACCAAGGAGCTGAAGCGAGTAATGAAGGGCAATCAGGAGCAGCTGGAAAGCGTCCTCGCAGACAAGGAACAGGAAATCCAGGGGAATGAAGAAGTCATCAGTACTCTCAATAACCGCCTGCAGTTCCTGCTGGATCGGACAGTACAGCACCAGGAGGAGGAATACAGCATGAGTAAGGCGGGGTATATGTTCAAGTTCTGGAGTAATCGCTATCGTGTCCTCAAAGCCAGTCTCACCAAGCTTACGCGAGTCGCACACCGCTCAGTGCTGAAAAACGGCCTTTGGGACTTGAAAATGAACGGACTCGAAGTCCGCCAAAGCCAACTTGAACGCAAAGTGATAAATCTCTGGATGCAAGGAGGCTCAACCCGGCTCCTGAGAAGCGCAATCGACCTGTGGCGGAAAAACGGCCATGGGAAATTCGCAAGACAACTTTCAAGTTTATACCAAAACGAGTCCCAAAAGAACTCCACTTTGCAGGCAAATATCAAGGCGTTGAAGCACAAAGCCACTATGAAAATCCTGCAAAACACGGAGAAGTATTTCTCGCTGCAAGTGGTCAGGGAGTGGGGGAGAGTTGTGCGGGTCCTCAGGAGTATCCGGATTGCGGGTGAGTCGTTTGGAAGGGTCAGCAGGGGTATGAAACTGCAACTTGCAATTGTGGCTTTGAAGGTTAGAAGAGTGCAGCAAAGGATGAAAAAGCGGAAAGTCGGGAAAGCGTTTGGACGGTTTTTGGGGAATTTGCAGCAAAAGGCGTTTTCAGCCTTCGCAATCAATGCCAAAGACTGCAAACTGCTCAGAAAGCTGTTCCTCAGACTGGACCGCCAGTACATAAGGGAAAAACTGCTCTTCGCCCTGGGCCGCATCCAAGAAACCGCCTCCGTGGCTCAGACTAACGCTTGGAACCTCTCCCAGAGCAGGCTCAAGACAGTAACTCGCATGTTTTCCTCTCTCTACCACTGGCGGGAAGCCAAGGCTTTTCGAGTGTGGAAGGAATCCGGGGTCCAGAAGCACATGGAAAAGCGCAATTTACGCAAAGCAATGCTCGCAGGCGTGCATCGCAAGTTCGAGTCTGCAGTGAAACTGTGGAAAGAGGCAATGGACTACCACCGTTTGGACCAGTACTACAACAGTGAAGGCCCTCTAGCCATCGAGAACTCACTGCTAAAGGAGCGAATCACGATTTACTCGAAACTTGTGGAGGAGGAGGGGCTGAACCCGAAGCAGGTGGAGAGGTATATATTGGAAAGGGAGTCGATGGCAGGGGCTTTGAGGCGGAAAGGCATTGCACGCATGCAGTATGCAGCAGGCCTGAATGCCAAAATGGCCGAAGACCTGAACCAAGTCCTACCCAGAGCCTTGCTGCGCTGGCAGGTCTGGACTGTGAAGCGGCAGAAGGCGAGGAGACTGGCTCGCCGCATGCTGGCTTATAGGAAAGCCGGGGATATGCTGAAGGCGTTTTTCACCTGGAAGCGGGGCCCTACTCTGGTCCGCAACAGTCTCGCGAACTACTCCCGCGACCAAATGCTCGGCCTGATCGCCAAAATGGACCACGACATCAAAACCCTCGAGGCCATGATCGAAACCCAAAACGGCAAGTTGCGCTTCATGACAGCCTACGGCAGTCTATTGGAACAACACACACATAGAGGCCGGAACCAGTCCCTAACAGTCCTGGCAATGCACGTGCTGAATCCACTAGGTAAGGCTATGAGTCGATGGTCTGCCTATACACATGCAGTGAAGACGTCGGAACTGAAAAGCGGACTAGTGGATTTGGACGATGAGTACCATGTGCTGCAACTTCGGTATGAAGAGTTGGAGCGGGACTACAAGTTAGTGTTCACTGAGAACAGTGAACTGAAGCAGCGGACTATGGAAGGCTTGGAGATAGCAAGCGCTATTGAGGCGCTGTCGAGAGAGCGGGAAAAGCTGTCGGTGGACCTGGCGGACCGCGCGGTCACTATCAAGCGGCTGTTAGAGGAAAATGGAGACTTGGCCAGTCGATTGCGCTCTGCACGCAAGGAGGCGGAGACACTGAGAGTGCTGACCACTCCTGCGGAGAGAGAAAGCAGGTATGACACCCAACGCCGCATGTAGAGTAGGCGTAATGCAGGGCAGTAGTCCACTTAGCAGCTCTGTATCGATCCTTTCCCTCTGTGCAAGTGGTCCTATGCGTGTTTCCTTATATATGAAAAGAAGCACATTGGCTCCAAGACTCAACAGTTCCGGGAAAAAGCCCAAGTCCCTCCCTCACTATGTGCGTTCCAACTCAGCCAAGCCCTTGCCGAAGATCCAGCCTGAGTCCCCCAGTGTGTTCCTCACAGGCACCTTCGACCCTGGGGAAATGCCAGGCCTGACTGATGACGAAATCGTGGAAATGATGATGTCGCAGGGCGCCAAAACCCGCTCTTGTCAGGAAATGCTGGCTGAATTGGATGAGTTAGAGGCGGTTTTTAAGTCGGAAGGGGCAGCTGTGATGAATATTCAAGAGCAGGTGGCGGCAATGAGGGCGGGCTTGGACACTAGCGCTTCCAAGACGCAGGAACTGGAAGGGCAGGTGATAGGCTTGCTGTCGGAAGTGCGTGAAGACGACCCAGACTCTGATTTAGAGACAACCGAGCCGCCAAGGCCCGTCACTCTGCCCGATATTCACAGGCCTGCGACTCGAGACGACGGCTCCCTGGACACTACTACCTCTCCCTCTCCTCCCTAGTCTAATATATGGACTGGCGTGAAGTGATCGAGCGAGACCAAGGACTGGGCCTCTTCGACGACCCTATGCCTTCCTTCTTCTCTGACCCTTCTCCGCACCCCGGCAGACTGAAGGACGGCTACCCTATAGAGCGCTTCGTAGTCCCGCCCACTCCTGAGTTCATATGCGTAATTTGCCTCTGCGTGGTGCGCAGACCTATGGAGTGCCCTAACTGCGGCGTGCTGATCTGCGAAAAGTGTGTGGAGACGTACAAAGAAGTGCGCAGACAGCAGCGTAGAGCCACACACTACAGTCTTTTTGCCTGTCCTACTTGCCGGGAGTCTGCCTATCCTGTGTGTCCTAGCAAGGTGTTGGTTTCTATACTGGAGGAAGCGGATATATACTGCAAGTACAGGGGCAGAGGCTGTCCTGCGGCCACTCCGTTAGGCCATATACGCACACATGAGAGGAACTGTGGGTACAAGGTCACGAAGTGCGCGTTCTGCGGCTTGAGCGGGGCTAAGGAGGCCTTCCGCAAGTGGGAGCGGCATTGGACCTGCTCTGAAGCTTGTGAGCGGACTCTGAAATTCAAACAGGCACTAGCAGACAAACGACCAGAAGACGCTGTTCGCCTGTACCATGCGCTGCTGCAAGAGGTGGCGGAGGCGAAGCTACCTAGTTCTAGCTAGTTGAACCGGCGCAGTAGCTACACTCAGGGCTGCCCTGCACCGGGAACGCCACTAGCTCCATAGAACTCACGTAGAAAATGAACCGGTTGGTGACTGTGCCATCATTGAGGAAGTTCACAAGCTGAGAAACCATGAAATAGCCACAAACCGAGCACAAGTAGACGTTGGAACGACCCACCGGGTTGTCATTTTTGGGCAGGAAGTTCAAATCCGGAAGAGTTTCGATCAGATTCGGGTTGAGTTTGCGTACCATTTCAAGGTCGAGGCTGTCGGTGAGACACACTAAGCAGGGGTTGCCACCTGGTACGTAGGTGTCGATGGTCAGGGCTGAAGAGAAGGTTCCACCTTGGATTAAGGGCACTTTTAGCTTGAGAGCCAGGCTTTGGGCGGCGACGTCGAAGTGGTCGCCGTAGTCGATCATGTTGAAGATGACTGAGCAGCCCTGTGCAAGAGCCACCACCTCCCCCCACCTCTTGACTATATTCATGTGGTGCACTTCAATCGTCGAAGCCAGGTTATGTCTCAGCAAGGCGTCTCTAGCAGCTTCCACCTTCGGCCTGCCCACGTCTTCCTTGCTGAACAGCAGCTGTCTATTCAAGTTGTGCACGTCCACCACATCATAGTCAATGAGGATCAGCCGGCCCACGCCCAAGCGGCAAAGACTCATAGCGACCACACTGCCCAGGCCGCCGACGCCCAGACAGAGCGCTGTAGTGCTTGCTAGCTTTGCTTGGCTCAAGCCTTCGATCTGGGACTGTTTGGACCACAGTGCTTCCATCTTGCTGCAAGGCCTGGGCCGAGCGCGGCAATAATAGATGGAAGGAACGGTGCCTTTTTGTGGAGAGTGCCAGAATGACATTACGGAGTGTAGGCAGTTTCTCGAGCCGCCCTGCAGTCATTTCTACTGCGAGGCCTGTTTGAGTCGAATGCGCGTCTGTCCTGTAGACCAAGCCAGTTGGGACATTCGCCGTCTGCGACCTTGGGACTCGCTAAAAGCCGCTGTGGAGCAGTTCAAACAGCGTCCTACCAACTTCACCCTGAACAGCATATATGAAGAAATCAACGTCAATGACGTGGTGTGCAAGCGCGCGGCTGACCCTCGCCACCAGCGTAAGACCTGCAAGTACCACCACACTGCTGTGCATGAGCAGAATCCTAGTGAGGGTGGCTGGGTGTGTCCGAAGTGCTCGATTAGGAATGACTATGAGTCTGTGAGGTGCACGTTTTGCTTGAGTCTGCCTCGGAGTCCTTCTGCCTCAAGAGTGCAAGAATCCCCGAGACGAAGTCCGAGAGCATATACTCCTGAACCCATTAGGACAAGTCCTGAGCCTCAGCAGTGGATATGCACCCACTGTGGCTTCGCCACCAGCGAAGAGTCCCACCTATGCTTAAACTGTGACCGGACTAATGAAGTAGTAAGGCAGAAGTTGGAGCGCATGGGGAGAAGCATGCAACTTTGCCCTACTTGCAAAAAGCTCAATCTATTTTCAGCGGCTAAATGCAGTGAGTGCAATGGACCAATGCACCAATACTTGCCCAGTTCTCCAAAGACTCGCACCTGGCAATGCAGTTTCTGCAGAGAAGCGAATCCAGAGTTAGGCTCCTGGATCTGCCGGAAATGCAGCAAAACCGATGATGAAAGACGGAGAGAAATGCGAGCCGAAGGAAAAGAAATGGTGAAGTGTCCAAATCGAAGGTGTCAAAATCTCTGTCCTTGGGGAGCCTTGGAGTGCAACGTCTGTCGACAGACCCTGCCCCTGTCTTGTCCCATTTGCGGCCAAGCAACCGAGAGCGGGAAATGCAGAAACTGCGAAAGAAGTAAAAAGCCGAAGTGTCGCACATGTGGAGAGGAGCTGATTCAGGGGCAGTGTCCGGACTGCGTACCTCAGCAACAATGCAAAACCTGTGGGTTAGATATGGTGCAAGGCCGCTGCTCGACCTGTGAAGCCAAGAGACTTCCAGGCTGCCGCATCTGTGGAGGAGCGGTCGTTTTGGGCCACTGTGACCGCTGCGAAAGCAGACAAGCACCGAAGTGTTCCAAATGCGGGAGAGAACTTGCACTTGGGAAATGCAACTATTGCGCTCTCAGTCGAACTCGTTTCCCTCCGCCGTCCTTCGGTCATTCTTCGCTGGAAAAACCGCCTCTTCCCGACCACCGTGTTCCAGAGCCCCATGCTCTCGCCCCTATCGCACAGGAACAGCTTCCCCGGTCTCTACACCGCTCCCCCTCTCCGCTCTCTCCTAGAAGAGGTTTAAGCCCTTTATCCAGATCCCGGGCTGGTGATTTCCCTGCACCTGGACAGCCGGTCTGGACCAACAGAGTCCAGACCCACAGTCAAAAGCAAAGCTTCAAAGCCGAGGCTGAAGGGCAACAGCAGACGCAGGTGGTACTTGCGATTATCGCCGGGCTTATATGCCTTTATTTTCTTCTAATAACAGTAGGATAATGGCAGATTTGTTCCAACTTACCTCAGTGCAAGAGCCTCGGATGCACCGTGGGGATACTATGACTTTGCCAACTATCAGAGCACTGTCGCCTGTGCTCAATTGGCAGGAAATGACCACAGGTCGAGGGTCTAAGCTGGGCAAGTCTGGGTCTTTTTCTGAGACTATCACACTGCCCACCACCCTCTCTCCCCAAAGCAAAGCTCTCAGCCGCCTGAAAACCATTGACAAGAGTGTCTCCGAGTAAACCCCAAGCAGCGACTTCGACCGCCTCTACAGCTCCGAACGGAATTTACTGCTGAATAAAGCAATAACCCTCGAAAAGTCCCCCTACATCCAGGACCGAATCCGCCTTCTCGAATTTCAGCTCTTCCAAGCCAAGAAAGAGTTCAATTCCCTGCGCAGTCTTAGGAAGGCCAAAAGTGCCCTGTTGGCCAAGCCGCTGGATGCACTGAGTGCTCGGAACTCCCAACGAGTTGGACAGATGCAGAGCGAAAGCGCAGTTCTGAGGCTGGAAAAGGCGATTCAGCAGGCGGAAGCACAGTTAGAAGCCGAAGAAGCGGAAACTATGACTTTACGACACATGAAAACCGCCCGTCAAGGCTGGAACACCCAGTTCCTCCACCCTCTCCAAAGGCAAAAATCCCACCTAACCCACATATTATCCGCACTTTCCCAGGAAAGTCTCAGTCTATACCATACTGAATTAGAAGCGAAACAAGCAGTGCTGCAGACAGAAAGCACTGCTAGGACTCTGCAGGCGCAGCGGGAAAGGAACGGAGTAGCGCTGGACTTGAAGGCGGGGGAGTATCGACGTAAACGGGAGTTTGAGGAGTTGGTGCATAGGCAAGCCAAGCAAAGGACTATTGCTGAGACTATTAGGACCAATGAGGACTATTTGCAGGCGATTAATGACCATCTGAATTCCAGTATTGAGGCGGAAGACGCACTACAGACCTGCAAAGAAGTGGAAAAGCAGGGGAAATCGCAGGAAGTACTCTTCCAAAAGCTCAGTCAAGCCGCCAGTGCATCCCATATCAGCGGAATTGTGGACTATTGGACCTACCTCCAGTCTACTCGCGAAAGTCTCGAGAGCAATATTCAGGAACAAACGCACAAAGTCGCAGTTTTACGGAAGGAATTCGAGACTGCCAAAGCAGAATTCGCAGAATTCCAATGGCAGTACACGCCTCCAAAGCCGCTTTCCCCGGCAAGCATGGAAAAGTGCCTATTGCGACTCACTGCCTCCAAGGACAGCCTGCACCGTAGGGTGAGTCAGGTACTGTCTACGCAGCTAACTACCTGGGAACTGTACACTACGCAGGTCTCTGAGAGCCTGCAGCGGGTACTGCACATGTTGCTCCCAGGACACAGGGAGTTGTCCCTGCAAGCCACTTGCGAGGAGATTGTGCAGGCTGCGCAGAAGTGTCTGAGTAGAGCGGATGGCCGATAATAATGGTGAAGCGCGTGACTTATAGGCGCAAGACCAGGTACAACACGCCAGGGAACAAGTTTAGACAGGTCAAGACTCCTGGCGGCCGACTGGTAGTGCACTATCTGACCAAGATAGCGAAGGGTCCGCAGTGCAAAGAAACCGGGGAGCGTCTTTCCGGCATGCAGCGCCTCAGACCCAAGGCCTATGGTCGGCAGTCACGCAGCCAAAACACCGTGTCGCGAGCCTATGGCGGCACTCTCTCCCACGGCGCTGTTAGGGAACGCGTAGTCCGAGCCTTCCTCACCGAGGAAGTCAAAGTCATCAAGCGCAAGTCACAGGAGAAGAAGAAGTAGGCAAATATCTAGAACAGCTAGTAGAAGGATATAGGCTCTGATGAGGAAATAACCAGCGATTTCCCTTCAAAGCCTGCCACCAGTCCATAATCGCCAAAGTATGGACCCTTTCAAGGAAAGTCTCGCCCGCGCCGGCTCTTCCGACAGCAAAAGTCTGCACTCTCTCCTCAAAGTAGCGGAAGAACTGCTCTTTTCCTTCCCTCTCCCCACCGACATAGTCAAGAAATACGAATACATGCGTGAAAGCGCCTTTTCCAAACTAGGCCTCCCGCACTCCTTCAGCAGGATTTGGAACTTGCAGCGGGAAGCGCACTCCAGGGGTAGGACGGACAAGGCTAATAGTGCTGCGCAGACTGCGGCTCCTCAGGAGCAGGGGGAAGTCAGGGATTCGCTGCTGCGGGCTTATAGGAAGACGATAGAGTCGGCGTTGATTGACTTGGACTCATTTGTTGAGACTTTGAAGTTGATACTGGGAATACCCAAGGACCGAAGCACTCCCCTGTTCATCTCCGAGCTAGAGACCTACTCCCGGCCTCGACGCACTCTCAGCGAGGACCAGGGCGAGCCCCAGCACTTGAAATCCCTGCAGAAAGAACTGACCAGTCGAGTGCACAGCTTTGACGACCTCTGCAGTCAGGTAAAGAAGGCAATTACGCTTAAAGACCTGGCAACTAGCAATGCTGAGGCCAAAACAGAAGAGACTTTACGTAATATTTCCCGGCTTACTGCACAGTACGAAGAGCAAATGAGGACTTTGGAGCAGACTCATGAGGATGAAAAGGCGAATTTGGCGGTTTCTATGACGAAAACGCAGGAAAAGCACATAGTCTCACAGGACCAAAGCTTCCACGAAGCCCATAGGAACTATTTACAGGAAATAGAGACTTTACTGAGGGAAAGAGACCAGGCGAGGGAGGACTACAGGCAATTACAGGCGGAATTCGACAGGACAAGAGCCAGTTCCAAGGTCGATTTGGAGCAAGTGCAGGGCGTTTATAAGCAAGAAATGGCGCTTTTGAGCCAAAGTCTCAGCAATGAGATTGAAAAGCTGAAGAAAAGCCACTACAGCCAAATCGAAGAGCTGAAAACAGCCTTCGAACGAAGGAGGTTTGAGGAAGAAACTGGGAAGTCCAGTAAGTACAGGTCTGAGTCTTCGCAGTTGAGGCAGCAAGTGACGGACACGGAGCAAACTGCCTATAAGGCGATGGAAACCATTGCGGAGTTGCAGAGAAGAACGGAGGCGCTCTATCTGCGACGCATTAGTGAGTGGACTGAGCAGTGGAGAGCTGTGGAAGCGGAAGTAAGGGCAGGCTTGTCCAGGCAGTTGGATCCCCACATGGGGAAGAAGCACTTGGAGGTGTTCCTGCAGTTGGAGTTTCTGTCCTTTGTGTTGGACAAGCACGCGGAAAAGGTGGAAACGCTGCAAGCGGATTTAGCCTCAGAGCAGCAAGAAAGACGCATTCTGGACATTCGTCTAGCCAGTCAAAAGCCCAAAAAAACGTCCGATCGTTTTCGTGATGTGCAGGAGGACATGGAATATGCTGCAGGAGTACTGAAGGACTTCGAAGCGGCGAGGGCCAAGCTAGTGGGGCAGTTCCCTGCCTAGTAAGCACTTCGTTCATTAACTCCGATAGTTTCTCTCCATACAGGTACGGAAAGAAACCCTTACTCCAACACTTGCACAGCCAAATAGCGGAACCTGGGTAGGCATTATAGTCGGGCTATATAGCAGCACTAGTGACTTCGAGGCTAATGTTCGGCTGGCAGTGAATATGGAGGAGACCGCGGCGCCTTCGCTAGGAGTAGTGGCCAAGGAAGTGCTGTGGCCCAGCAACCCCGCAGACCGGAAGCAGCGCAAGTCGCAGTACAAAAACGGCCTGCTGTTCATAGGCGTGACTACCCTGCTGCTGAGGTACGGAGGCAAGATTGCGGACTTGGTGTACAACCAGGACTTGCTGGAGGAGTCCATGAGGCAGGGGTTTAACTAGGAGTGAGTAGGCTTGGGAGCTATTTGCAGATCAGTGTCTTTGCAGGTAGTAGGCATTTCAGTCATGCAAAGAGCCTTCCCAGCTATCACTCGTCCATGCTACTGAAAGAAGCCTATGGATTACTCCTGCTGGTGCAGCTTTTGCCGCATCTGAGCGACAATTTCCCCTAAAAAGACCTGATTCACTTCGCGCACTTCCGGCATAGCGTTGATCGTATCCATCCAAGCAGTGACTCTCGGGTAGGGCGCGAAGTCATAGCCAATCGCTCTGACCTGCACACAGTACGCGTGAGTCGCCAAATCCGCAATCGTCAAAGTCTCCCCAGCCATGTACGCCTGGGTGCCTAGCCAGCCCTCCATCTGCTGCAAGGACTGTTTCAGCGTGGCTTTGGTCTCTTCCAAAGACTCAGGTGTGACGACCACGCCTCTCATAGGGTCTATAATCGTCTTCCTGAACAGCAATCCGCCGAGACGGATATTGGTATGGTACCAATGCAGATGTCTATCCACCAGTCCCCTCTTCTTCGCATCCGCAGGGTACAGGTCATCTCTGCACTGTCTACTCGCGTGCAAATAGGCCAGAATAGCCTGGCCCTCCGCCAGCACATAGTCTCCGTCCTTGATGACCGGCACTTGCCCGACTGAGTTCATAGCCAGGAACTCTGCAGTCTTCTGCTCGCCGCCCATCAAGTTGACTGCGTGTGCGGTGTGCTCGATGTGGGTGAGCTTGAGGAAAATCTGCACTGCGCGAGAGGGCGGGGAGGAGGGGTGGTAGTAGAAGTCCAGCATTGGATTATAATGGCTGTAGGGTAGGGAGTGGGAATTTGGGTGTCGAAGGAAGTTAATGAGGACTACGGAATACGTATTTTGAGGGTTTAGTAGGAAGGAAAGGGGAAAAGTAGGGATTCACATAGTGACTTTACCTAATTTCGCTCAAGTCGAAAGTTTCTCTTTAAAGACTCAGACCTTTAGTGTGATTTGGGAGGGGCCTACCCAAGCATCTTTAAAGATGTGACTTTTCTGTATGATGAGAAAATATTCATCACAGAGAATTTTAACTGGCATATATTTGACTTGAAGTGCAGAAAGTATACAAAGCGAACCAAATCGCCTACTCCAATTGTCATCAATAAAAGCGGAGCAGTATTCAAAGGAGTTTTAATTTCTGCTTTGTATCCTTACTACTTTCTGACGGATTTAAAGCCACTGCAGGTGTATATGCATAAAGTTCAGCAGCAAACTAGCTTTTCATTTACTTGCGTATCTCTACAAAGAGTGTATTACTTCGCCCTCTTTAAGCCCCTCTATTATTTCATTTACTACATCTAAGTTTGAATAATTATGGCTTATTTTCTCAGCGACAGCAACATCTATGAATTGAACATTAGCGGAGTTCTGATTATCAACAGGCCTGCAAACACTTTCGACAAGTGAGAAAACGCTATCCAATGACATCCCAGCCTTGTGCGGTTTCTTCAGAAGCCTTACTATATCTTACCTCTGTTCTGAAGTGCTGGATTCGCTTATGGAAGGCAGTGACCCAGGCTATCGTGATCTACTGATGAAGTGTGAGAGCTTTTTCAGCATTAAAGAAGTCCAGGGCCTAGGAATCTTGTCCATTCCAGATATTATTGCCCTGCTTTAGTTAGACTTTTCCTGCCATAAGGTTCTCTGCAAACAGCAACCCCTCACCTGTTTCACAGATCGAGCAGCATTCGCAGAGACTTAAAGGCAGCAACTTAAACGACCAGTGGACAGTCAATGCTTAATAGAGCAATTAACGGTTTTCTCCTGAAAACCCGACTAATAGCCTTCAGTCGCATTTGAGCCTTTAAAGTCTCACCTAGTCCGTTAAACCAAATATGCAGCCTCGGCAAACTCGCCTAACTGACTTCTTTTCAGTGGGCAAACGCCGTCCTTCCTCCTCCCCTTTCCCGCCTAGCAAGCGACCCAGGCTGCCTGCTTTCAACTGGGCAGTTCTGCCTGCTGATCTGCTGCTGCACGTTTTGCAGTACTTGAGTCCCTGTGACTTGTATTGGAATGCGGGGAGGGTCTGTCGGACTTGGGGGACTGCGCTGAAGACGTTGGAAGCCACAGGGATGTGGACGGAGGTTAGCTGTGAGGCCTAGACAGCCCGACTTTTCCAATCCAAAGACCTTTGGGTCCTCATCTGCACCGCTCAGCAAGCCCCCAGCTCTCTCCCCACCGCCCACTTCTTCCACTCTCTCGGCATCCAAACCCACGCAGCACTCCGCCACTTCCTCCGTCTGCACCGCTTCCACCTCCAACTCAACCCTGAATCCCCCTACAAACTCACTCAGTTGCGACTCAAACACGTTTCTATGTATGGCGATTTGGAGGCGAGTGCAGAGGGGCTGGCGAGGGTTTGTGAGAGTGGTAGGGAAAGTTTGAGGGAAGTTACGATAAATAACTGTGGGAGGTGGAGGGAAAGGCTGACTTGTGCGATTGCGAAGTGTAGTGGGCTGGAAGTGCTGAATTTGGCGTATTCCAGGGTGGAGGATCGGGATATAGAGACGTTTGCGGGGGCGTTAGGCAGGCTGAAGCGGCTGATTCTGAGAGAAACGAAGGGGATTTCGGCGGAAAGCAGCGTTTTGATAGGGAAAATTGCCACTCTGAGAGAACTGGACATCACCGGAGTGGAAGAACTGCCTCTAGCGCCTCTTTCCCCCCTCCCCCTGTCTTGTCTCCTGGCAGGGAGTCGGTCTTTAAGCCCTGCAGACCTGCAAAGCTTAGAGCAAATGGACTCCTTGCAAGTGGTTTCCCTGCAGGACTGCACAGGCCTCTCCCCTGTCGCCCAAGCCCGCATTTCCGCCCTGCCCCTCCTCACCTCCCTCCTACTTTAAACCTATTCTGCCTAGTCTCTCTAGTTCCCAGTCTTCTGCTTAGGAATAGTCTCCGCTGTGAACCCATACGCCTTCAGCAGCTCCTGCTGTGTCTTAGGGTCTTCCGAAATGGCTATCAGGTCCTCATACAGTTCCACCCGCTTTCTGTCCGTGGCGTCCTTCGTGAACAGCTGCAAGTGGTGCCAGGTCACTAGGGCGATGCCGATACTCGCTATGAAGGTGATGATTTGGGTGCGGTTCGAACGGTCGCGGATGATGTTGTAGCGAGCAAAGGTGAAGGGCAGCCGGACCATATTACAGAGCTAGCGACTTTCCTAGGCTTCGGGCTAAGACAGTCCGTAGGTGTATGTGGCTTTGGGTAGGATTTGCTTCAGTGGCTGTGTTGTTTGTGACAGCTGTAGTTTGAACTGATGTTAAGTGCACTGTGCGGGTTTTGTACTGTGGAGCATTGGTCGTGTTCGGTAATTTCGAACTAAAAGTCATATAAATGCATAGAAATCTTATGTCTAAATAGGGGAAATTGTAGTTAGAATGGGAGATATCATATTTGTTTTTCCATATATATTTCAAGAAGAATAAATGTGTCTTTATCTTCATCGCGTTTAATTATCTCTGTGATATTCTCAGTTGCCGCACCAATTCCTTACTTCCCTATCATTTCGCCCTAACTAATGAGCAGATTTCAGGTGTAAGGCGATGAGTCAGTTTTCCAGATCGAATGCCTCCTACTTTCCCCTCTAACAACTACCATCAGTGAGCAGCCAGAAAGGAGTAGAGAGCCATGCTAGCTGCATGAGAAGAAGGAGAGAACATAGTTTGACTGAAGGAGAAAAGTATGGGAAATAGGTATGAGGCGCACAGAAAAGAGAGTGAACATGTACTTAGGGAACTAAGTTGGATTTGACACTGATTAGGTTGACTCAATTGGCTGCACACATTTTACTAGAGTTGACCTCTTTTTCTTGGAAAGCACAGCTTAGTACTAGCATTGATGCGGCGACTATAACTCCCTACAACTAGAACAAACTATCTTGGAATTGTAAGGATGCACTGCTGCAATTCATACACGTCCAGCATATGTCCCCAGTGAATTCACTGCCTTTAGCAGTATGAACGAATTCAAGCACTTTTGCTGTCGATTACGAAGCGGAATCCACTTTTCTATCAATTCTTTCCTCTTCCTGGGTCTTTCTCTTTCATAAACTGACAGCAAATGCACGCACATAGTGATTGAGTTGGAAACACTAATGCTATTCTTTGATGCTTCAATACGACTTCAGCGCAGACAACTTCTCTAATACATGTGTCATATAAACGACTTGCAGCTAGAGCACAGAAACAGTGTTTTGCAATCGGTATCTGCCTACTTCCATATAAACTCTCATAGATCGATAAGGCTCTTTATTCCGAAATGATGCTTCGACTCTGATGCGGTAGTACTGAACTGTACACCGACTTTATGCAATTTCCTCGTATAGGCAGAAATGGCATACTTCGTAGACAACTAATATATCACATTGCGATTTTTTCCTATTGGAATGGATTTCCGGCAATAACTGCTGTAATGTCTTTTAGCTAATTCCTTCTTTCGACCATATTCTCAACATAACAAGGGGAAATTAAGCAAAATTTATCCGATTTGCCTCAAATCCGGTCGTCTCTAAGCCTGAAACTTGCATTGTCGCGACAGTAGTTTCGCTGCCTTCCAGACTTTGGATGTTTTTGATCACTTGCAACTCCCGTCTCAGCAGCTTCGCATTCTACGTGTTCCCTACCTTCGCAATTAGCGGCAAAATCACCAGAATGAGCGCTGAAAAGCCCACTACTATGAACACTGCGCTGACAGTTGTACTTGCTTTCTTCGCATTTCCCAGCAACTTCAGCGTTTCTGCGTCGTACATTGTCACTGCATCTGCAAGGAATGAAGCCATAGTGGACACTTCCTTTTCCGCACTTTTCCCCAAAGAGTAAGTACTCGGTCCTGCCATAAATGCAGTGTGTGCAGCTTTCTGCGTAATGATAAGTTCCGATATGAGCGGAGTCAGGCCGTATCGTATATTAGTGGAGCAATTGGCACAGGGAGTTCCTAGCAGCAGGTTCCGAGAGTCACTAGAGAGGAAAATTGCGCTTAGGCCGTTTTCCGGACAGCCGTAAGTCAAACAATGATGCACGTAATGTATTTCCTCCAGAGACTTCACCCAGTGTATCGGAGAGGAAAAACCCCACTGCGCGTTACCGATTATAGAGGCATAGGAAAGGTTGAAGGGCAAGTAGGACTCTCGCATGTAAAATACAGTCATCCAGGGACTTGCCCGGCGTAAGCCTGCCCAGTGGATGTACTTCGGCTTGTTCAGAAGGATATCTGCGTTTCCAGTAACTCCGATGTAATAAACCAAATACACACTCACAATTAAGAAGCCTGCATACATTCCCAAGGCAATTATCAGTCTTTTCATTTCAGGACTCATCGCGTAGTGGTCGTCTTTCAATGGTT
>Ga0247837_1001593_pt1 | contig 46189 bp, 34 predicted proteins | sample LaCtaG_2_FD_187115 | JGI IMG/M metagenome (GOLD analysis project Ga0247837, IMG submission 187115) | Freshwater microbial communities from meromictic Lake La Cruz, Castile-La Mancha, Spain - LaCruzMarch2015_14.5m | ecosystem: Environmental > Aquatic > Freshwater > Lake | place: Spain: Castile-La...
ACACCCTAACACCCTAACACCCTAGTGCTTCAACTTTCAATTTGTGATAAGGCTTTTCAATATTTCCAGCACCGAACACATTTATGGTCACAAAGGTGTTGGCTCGCTTTCTACCCTCAGCGTTTCGTTACTATAAAGTTAGTGACTTAATTAAAATCCTGTCTCCATATTGAAGCTTGCACTTATCCGCCAGATGAATAAGCTACAAACTGGGAGTTTACTAGTGATCAATACATTATTCGTCAAGTATCAGTTTATCGTCACTCTCCTTCGGCAGCATTTCCCTATTTTCCTCCTCTTTCGCCCTCGGCTCTGACAGGGAGTAAAGCCCCAGTCCCAGCAGCACCAGTACATACCCTCCCAAGTACAGCCAAGTCACCTGACAATGATACACCACCAGAGCAAAGGCTAGTGCGTACACTATCGTGGGCAGCAGGGACAGGTTGAACAAGGTTGCTCCGAAGCGCTTGATATAGAAGGGAGTGAGTGCATAGAAACCTAGTGAACAGCCAGCGTAGCCTACCACACATAGAACCTCTTGCCATGTGTGAATTCTCTGTATTGCCGACAGTTCCAAAGTCAAGGCCTCGATGGTCATTATGAGAGAGCCCCATACTGCTATCCAGGCCAGGTACTCCCACTCCTGGATTCCGTGCTGCAGTAAATGGTCCTGGTATACACAGGTACTGAATAGGACTTACACAGAGTACAGGAAAGTCCCGGCTAGGGTCATTAGGTCACCCAGCACGCTGCCGTTGAATTGCCAATTCTCCATCTGCAAATCGCCTAAGACCAGTATAGTCACACCAATCAAGCACCCCGCCAGGCCGCACCACTGCGCCTTGGAAAACCTCCTCCCTAGGAAGACATATGACAGTGCCGCCACAATAACGAAAGACGACTGCATGAGCACTGATACGCTGGTGAGGGAAGTGTAGGAGTAGCTGAGAATGATGAGGAAGTTGCCCTGGGTGTCAGACAGACACGCAATGCTCACTCTCGCCACTCGCTTCCAGTTCCCTGCTCTTTGTTTCGCCCACAGACCTCCATACACAAGCATCATCGCTACGTAGAACCACAGCAACTGATACAGCGGAGCACTAATGCCGCAGGCCACTAACAGCGAAGCCATCACTCCGTTGCCTGTGTTCAAGAGACACACCACCTGACCCAGCGCTAGTCCTCGCCATTGCATTACCTAGCAAAGCACTAGTGCACCCAGCACGGCTGTGGCTATTCCCAGCAGAACTGAAGAGATAGGGACGTAACTCACCACGTAGTTGTTTGCCAGTGTAATCGTCAAGCCGCCGCAGTCGCCATGTGCGTGCGCCAGCAGGCGACCATGCTCTATCGACCCGAAGGCGTAGAGCAGCAGCAAAGTAGCGTTCTGAGTAAATGTACGTTCGGCGGAGTTCGCCGCTTGCAATGCACGAGTGATTTTAGTGTAGAAGTTGCCGCTTTGGTTGACATGGAAGAGGAGATGCGCAGTGCCTAGGCCTGGAAACTTGGGGTCGATGTTGTCAGTAGACCAGGCATCGTAGAGTTGTCCGCTCTTCATAACTACCCACAAGTTCGCAGCCTGCATGTCCACCTTGCTGTCACTGTCCTTGAACCCCACTCCCCAGTAGTCGTATACATCCGCCAACGGCTGCGGCATCATTAGGATCACTGTCAAGTTGCTCTCTGTAAGGTTCCAGAACAACTGCAGACCTTCAAGTGTGGTCACTGACCCTGCACTCGCAGCCGAGCACAACAGGGTCCAAAGCAAGGCTGCCATTCAGATTTAGCGTCTTTGGACTCGCAGAAAGGGAATTGCTTCGGATTCAATCGAAAAGCGGGACTACCTTAGCTTACTATTTAGTGAATAGCCAGGCAAAGTAGTCCGAAACTGGCGGCGCCAATTAGCACTGCCGGTGTAGCGGAGGTGCTGGAGTCGTCCACCACATACTCATTGGACAAAGTAATCGTGGATCCGCCTGATTTGGTATGCTGACTCGGCGTGGACCCTGTCATCGGACCCAACGCATACATGAGCAAGTAGGAACCGCCACTTGTAAAGGTGATATCCGAGGTCGCACTTCCAGCTAGGCTGCGAGAGATGTGGCTGGAGTACCCGCTTGCCGCATCTCCTCCATTCGACATCAGCGTTGCCGCTCCTTTCTTCCCTTGCAGGTTGGGGTCTTGTCTACTGCTCCAGGAGTCATAGAAAGTCCCCGACTTCGTGACGGTCCACAGCAAAGCCCCATCCATGTCTTGCAAAGAGCCGCTGGCTTTGAAGCCAATTCCCCACCAGTCATATTGAGAAGACAAAGAGGCAGGCACTACAATCATTACATGCAGAGTAGAGCTGGTCACGTTCCAGGTAACTTGCAGTCCGTCGGGAGAGGTGTAGGACCCTGCGTGGGCTACAGCGAGTAGGAGAAGGGAAGTCGCTAATGTCCAGGAAGCCATTGCTATGGCCATTCGATAGAGCCATTCAATGTTTAAGAATCACTAAAGCAGTTTGCATGAATACACCGACTTTAGCTCATTTCTACGAGAAGGCTGCTATGGAGTCTAGGCAGCTGACTTGCATTGTCTCCTTGTCCAGTACCACCACACCTGTGACTTCGCTCCACAGCGCCAGGCCTTCCCAAGTCCGCGCCCTGCTGCAGGTCTGCACACTGCACTCCTTTACATCCACTGAATTCACCTCGAAACCGCCTCTGCCTGGCCGCCAGCGTCCCTGCTGTCCTTGCGAAGTCACAACTACCAACTCCCCTCCCTCTACCCAAGCCACCGCCCAGCCCCGCAACTCCCCCATATCCACTCGTAGTAAACGACTTGTAGCGTGTGCAAGACTGAACTCCTCCAAAGCACAGCAAGTCTGGAACTCAGGCAAGTACAGACAAGTGCGTAGCATGCAGGGTGTGAAGGCACACTTGGCCTCTTGCAGGGCTGGCAGCGGGTGCCAGACGTTCAGGTCGAGGTGGTACTTTTCGCTGTGGGAGAGAGTGCTTTCCGCCAAGCCGCCAAATATGTACACAGAGGCGGAGTAGGGAAACACGCCTGCGAAACCTCGAGGATGGATCATGGGGAGGAGAGGGGTAAATGACCCTGTTTTCGCACATATCCGATATACAGCATTAGAGGCTGGGAAGCCCCCTATAGCCAGCAACTCCCTGTCCTCTAGCATACACAGTACAGTCCCTGCATCAAGTTCATGTTGCTGGAGAGAGATACAGTTTTTAGCGACTACATCATATATTTGCAGGCTTCCGTCCCATAATCCAGGTAGTAGGAGCGGCCCAGGGTCAATCCAGACGCTTTCCGCTGTCTCAATTCGGCAGAAAGAGGTCGGAAAATCAGTATTTGTCAGTTCAAATTTAAACAAAGGACTGGGAAGTCCGACCAGTAACTGCCTGGCTAGGGGAGACCGCGGCTGGCGATTTCCCTGCGAAAAGGCAATTTGAAGCTCGGATTCCGCCTCTATTAGTGCAGCTTTCAGGAAATCTTGCAATTCTCTGAGTTCTGCATGGACTTGATCACAGGCGAGTTGCACCTGATGCACATATTTCCTGCGAAACCCCTCCACCACCTGCACACATTCTTCGATTTCTCCTATACTTCGCTCGATTTCCGCCCTGCCATGCGCCAAACGTATAGAAACTGCCTCCAATTCCGCTCTTTCTCCCGGAGTGTTCACCCTATGCGCGCATTCACAGGCCAAACACGCCTTCTGGCAGGCCCAACGCTCCATTAAACCCTTCTAGTCATAAGCCTATTGAACTCCTCTAAGGTGACTTTGCCGTCTCCATCACTATCAATGACCGCCAGCATGGACTGCAGTTCCGTCTCCGACAGATTATCGCCTAGTTCCAAAGCCACTTTCCTCAGTGCATCCAGGGTGATAGTGCCTTGGTTGTGCACGTCGAACATGTGGAAGACCATTTCCACGTCCTTCCGAGTCACGGTGTCTGTCAGTTGGTTCGCCATGTAGTCCATGTACTCTTCGCGGGTGACGTGGCTGCTGGTGTCTTTCTCGATTTCTCGGATGAGGGAGAAGACCTCTTCGTCCTTTTCGTCCTGGGGCAGGCCTTTTAGTGCATCGAGGATTTCCTTGCCTGAGAGGACCTTGTCACCGTTTACGTCTACCAGGGAAAAGGTGTCAATGAGTTCCTGCATCTCTTCCTCACTGAGGTCTGCAAGTGTGCGCAGCATTGACCGTTCCATAGTCCAAAGCTTCTAATATGGGGCCAGAGGACTTTTTTGACTGGGAACACGTAAAGACCAGGCTGCAGACTGCGTCTTCTCGTATGGTAGCAGCTTATCAACAGTGTTCAGCCTGGATTCAGCAACAATATGATGAGCCTGTGCGGTCCCGAGGAGGGTCTGACGCTTTGGAAGGCGCAATGGCCACCCGCAGGCAGTTTCTACGCGAAGTGCCTTATATATACCGGCTCAACTTTGTGCTGATAAGCACAGGGCTGGTATTTATGATAGCTCCAGGAGTGACGCGAAGGGTGGCTCTGGCAGGACTAGTGGGAGGACTGGGAGTGCTGCTCGCAGTGCCGGAAGTGACTCCATGGAACCGTAGATAAGCATCTAATGGAGGAAAGCAGCTGGGGCAGATGGGCTTGGAATGGGATGAAGCAGGCAGCCTTCAGAGTTAAAGACGGGCTGAGTAATGGGGGTGTTGCTTTGAAAGAGAAAGTCACAGCTCTGCAGCCAGTCGACTCATCCAAAAGGCTCTTTTCAGCTACTAAGGAAGCCAAACAGCAACTAATCTCCTTAAGCGAAAGCAAAACTACCCAGTTAAAAGCTCACTTGCAGGAACTGAAGACCCCTGAAGACCCAGTGGACCGAGCAGTACTCTACCGCCGCTACATCCTTCATATCCCTCTGAACATACGTTTATACTTCATAGCCTGGTCTGCTGGACTGGTGTGCTACGCTACGACCGGCCTGAGAGCACGGCTTCGAAGAACTGGCCTACTGACCTTAGTCCTGGGTGTTGTATTCACGCCTGATTTCAGACCATGGAAAAGCGAAGGCAAGGAACTACCTTAATCGGGAAACTGCTCTACTGGGCACTTCAGAGCAGTCGTTGTCTTCCTCATTAATAGCCTCTCGGACCAGTTGGTGCTGTGCCAGTCTCATCTTGCATTTCTCGATATTCTTGGTGAGTGCCATTGTGAACTCGGGTTTCGCATATAGCAATGATGACAGCCAGTCCTCGCTGGGTATCCTTTCTATCGTTTCTGCCATGTCGCTGAACCGTTTCCGCAGTGGCTGATGCTTGACAGAGGGCCCGGGAGTCCTGGGCAGGTGGAGAGCTCTGGACTTGGGAGAGGCGTCAACTAGGAAGGGAAACATGCACTTGGGCTGTAGTGCTGTCATGGATTTCGTGGTGCGTCTGGAGAGCTGAGGAGAGGCAGTGATACTGATGAGTTTGGGACTGGGAGTAAAGGACTTTATGGGAGGGAGAGACCTTTTGTTTGCCATTATATACACCGGTAATGCCTGCTGATATACGAGAAATAGTCTCAAATTAATGATTTTCCGCAGTACGGAATTTTTCCTCGCACTCAGACTTCCTACTAGCGTATATGATCAAATCCGTCAGTCCAGCAGACCCAGTATCTCTCCACTCCCAATACCCAGTCTGCAAGTCCTGCCAATAATATGAGTGAAGAAGGCGAAGAAGAAGCGCCTCCCAAGGTGCTGACTCCCGACCTGATCAAAGCCTCTCTCTCTCAAATCGGCAAGACCTTCGATGGCACTTCCTATGCCTTTCTCAAGCTGGACCTCACGGATAAGGAGCTCGAGTCTCTGTGTGAGGATTTGGGCGGTTACCAGCACCTCCGCTTTCTGGAACTCAATGGGAACGTGCTTGGGGATATATCGGTTTTGGCGAAGATTCCCTATGTGCTACGCTTGAATTTGAAAGGAAGCCGCGTACCGAAGCTCGACTTGTTCAACAACGAAGAGACTTTCTCTCATCTCCAGTTCCTGAATCTCCAGGGCAACCGAATAACCGCACTGACTCCTCTCAAACTGCCCAAGCTAATCCACCTCAACCTCTGCAACAACGAGATTGCTACGGCCGAGTCCTTCGAAGGACATGCCAACCTGCGCAAGTTGGAGCTCCGTGCGAACAAGCTTAAGTCCTTGGTAGGGCTGAAGAACATGCCTCAGCTTGCAGAGCTGTATGTGGCTGAAAACGAGGTCGCGAGTCTTATGGGACTGGAAGAACTGCCGAGTTTGACTACGCTGCATTTGAGGAAAAACAAGGTGGAAAAGGTGGAGGAGGAAGGACTGCCTGACTTGTATGCACTGACTTACCTGAATTTGAGGGAAAACCCACTTGGCACTGTAGCAGATGTGGGCAGACTCAAGGTCTTTCCCAGACTATCGAAACTGCATGTGCAAGGAAGCACATTTGCAGAGGAACAGGCAGACAACACCAAGCGGGAAATGCTGATAGTGTTCCCACGACTCGCTGTCATCAACAAGGAGGAAGTCACCAATGAAGACCGGGAAGACGCAATCGCCGAGTCCGCAGAGCGCTTCCGTCTGGCGGAAGAAGCGCGCAAAGAAGCAGAACGCGCAGCTCGGGAGGCCGAAGAGAAAGAGCGAGGCGAGCCAGAAGAAAGCTAGTAGTCTCAATGGAAAGCGCCGCAGCGCAGCACAGCCAAGTGCTGAGTCTCTTGCCTGCGCCTCAAGACTTATTGGCAGGCTGCGAAAGCGTCTTCGTGGTGGCGAAGGACTGGTGGCAGCGATGGTGCAGCTCCGCGCAGGGCGGGGAAGCTACAGGCCCTATAGACAACCTGTCGCTGTACGAGCGATATGAGAAGGCAGAGGGCATGCGCTCTGCAGTGCTTCGCAGAGACCTGTCCCCAGACACTGACTACCTGTATGTCACTCCTTTGGTCTGGGAGAAACTCTATGCTTGGCATGGAGGCGGGCCTGAGACTGAACTCTTCCTTTCACAGGGCAGTGTGGACTGGGCGCCTGTGCCTTTAGGAGTGCAGACGAACCTCGATACTCACTTTTTCCTCGTTTCCCTGCGGATCACTCTCCTGAAGCTGAAGAAATTCTTCTGTGCGAAGCTGCAACTGCCGGAGGGGAAGTACGAGTTGACGCGAGGCGGGAAGTGCCTGGACACTGCAGCCTCCATCTCCAGTGCAGGCATATCCGCCTACATGGTCTTCGTCCTGCGGGAACGCAAGATCCATATTGATCTCTCTCCAGTCTACGAAGACCAAGGCTCCGACCCTATCGAAGGCCCTACTTTCGAACTGGAAGACCTGCCTCGCCTGGCTCCGGTGCGCACTGATAGAGAAGAAGTGCAGGTGCGCATTCAGACTGCAGCCTCTCAGCCCAAGACGAGGCTGCACATCAAGGCTATCAGCTCCACACGGAAACACCTCGCAGACCTGTATGAGGACTTTAGTGTAACTTAGGTGTGCAATAAGGCCTTAGACATACAACTTGAGGCTAAGAGTACTATTAAAGGTGCAGTGCAGGAGGCTGCCACTTGATGATTTCCCCGCCTGAGCAGCTCACAAGCACTCCCTCGTAGGACACCAAAGCAGCCACAGAGTCAGAATGGCCCACTAGCGTTTCCTTCACAGTAGCGTCTTGCAGCACTAGAATGAGTCGGTCTGCTGTGCCTAGTAGGACCAAGTTCCGGTGCAGTGCCATGGTCGAGACGTAGTGGCCGATTTCGATTTTCCGCACTGTCTCATGTCTGCGGAAGTTGCGCAGGAAAACAGCAGGCAAAGAGCTTACAAAGGATGTATAAACCTCGGAATCGTGGGGGGAGAATAAGGCTCCAGACCGGACTTCCACCTATCTAGCGCATACCATTGCCTGCTGGGCGGTGTCTATTTCCGTCAAGTGGTCAGGGTGCAAAGTCCCTCCCGTGGTCACTAAATCGCACACATCGATTAAGTTGAATTCCGACCATTCGTCCGAAAACAACTTTTGGTCTTCTTGGCTCCCTGTGCCTTGGAACTTGGGCTTGCGCTCCCACACATTCACCCTGCCTGCAGTAGTAGCGGCCAGCAAGCACTTCGCAAAGGAACTTTGGTGCAGACACTCAATACTGGCCCCGGCCATACCAAACTCGAAAACACGCACTCGGAAAGGCTCGAGACTCTCTATGAACACCGCTGTCAAAATGCCGGTTTCACTCCCTGCAATCACTGAGGAAGCATCTGCAGGGATCCAAATGGCGGTCACAGGGGAGGAGTACACCCTGCATTTCCCTATTGCAGACCCAGTCCCCACGTGGAAAGCCCTCACTGTGCCGTCCTGAAATCCTCCGAATACTATCGATTCAGGGTGGAAGGTGAGACAGGTGCAAGCGGTATTGGGCAGTGTGAACTGAGTCACCGGCTCCATAGTAGTGGAGTTCCACACTCGAATAGACCTGTCCAGACTGCCAGAGACTAGGAAATCCCGCTGGATGGCTAAGGCCTGCACAGGCTTAGAGTGAGAAGTTCTGATTTTGATAGTGGCTCTTTCGGTCCAGTTGACGTACCATATGGTTCCGTTGGCAGTGCCCACAACTCCCTCTTCCCCAGCTATTGGAAAGGACAGCGCCACTATGTCTCCGTCTAATAGTAACATGTCAGGCTGTCCGTCGAGGATATCAGCAGTTTTCCAACTGTATAGATTCGCCCCGGACCCGCCCATTACCACCCTGGACTCAGTGCAGCGCAGGACCGTCACAGGACTCTGCAACAGTCTCAACACCTTTAAAAGTGCATTAGAGCGGGAATCTATGCACATCACACAGCCCTGCGAAGTCCCTATAAGCAGCAACGTTTCCCGACTAGGTGCATAGGTGTAGGCCAGACACAGCTGCTTTCCGCTGTCTTTGGCCACTTCGATCCTTTGGAATTCCAATTTCCTGTATTTGTTGATTCGCCAAAACGTGCCGAAGTCTGCACCGATTACTGCGAATTCCAAATTGAGGGAACATCTGTCGAAGGACAGGCCGACTACCACGCCCTCTGCTATGGACGTGCAGAGGATTGACCCGGAGGATAACTCCCACACGCAGATTAGTGCGTCTTCAGCATTCCCTACTGATACCAGGTAGTTGGAACAGGGACTGAAGTCTAGACAGTGGACGCCTTTATCATGGTAAGAAAGCGTCTTGAGTTCCCTGAAGGTCTGCGTATCCCACAGCACAATATCCGCAAACCCCTCCAACCTAGCCCGCGCCACCGCAGTAGCCAGGACCGCCCTAGAAGGACTGAGCGCCAAGTGGGTCACATCGTCCAAATGACGGATCAAAAGTCTCTGAGTATTGGCTTCTTTTAGCTCAATAAGGGAGATATTAGTACCAATTGTGTGGAGGAGCCAGCCGTTTTCAGGCTCCCAGACTAGGGAGTTGGCGGATGTGGGGGTGTAGCCGATTGCTGCGACTGCGGATTTCTCGCTTAGGGCGAGTTGCTGGGAGGAGGGAGGCACTAGGTCTGGGCCGGGCTTTGTAGTGGCTGCGAGTGTCAATAGTTCCTTTATCTGCTCCTCCGTCGCCTCCACACACTCCTTCCTAGGCACCAAACCCACATCTCTAGGCCTATCCTCCCCACCCAGTTTTTCAGGCGTTTCCGGCCTAGGCGGTCTGATTTTCCCCTTAACACCTAAAAACTCCCATAGGAAAAGTCCGTCATTTCTCGAGGCAGTGAGCAGCCAGGTGAGGGATTTACTGAGAAAAAGCTGGTCTGTGGGACTCGTGTGGCCGAGGAAAGACTGGCATTTGCCTTCTTGTGGCTTCAGGTAGTCCCATATCTTTACTACCCGGTCTTCGCCAGTGCTTAGGAGGTAGCGGGAGTTGCTGGATACTGCGAAGTTAGAGATGTAGCCGGAGTGAAGGTTCGGAAATTCCCTTTGGAGGGTTAGTTTGAAGCCGTTTAGCTCGTAAATGTGTAATTTGGGCGGCTGCGAGTTAGTAACAACCGCTAACCCCTGGTCCACAAAGGCTAAACTCCGTATAGAAGTGCCGCCAGTCATGAATTTCGCCTTCATAGTGAGCGACAAGCAGTCCCAGGCGCATATCGAAGTGCCGCCCGCGCCCAAAACCACGAAAAATTCGCCTTCTGGGGCGAAGGCTGCAGTTCGGAAGGGCGGGGGCCGGTCTACGGACTGACTTTTGACGGTTTGGTAGCTGCGGGTGCAGTCCAGTAGGGACCAGGTGCCGTCCTCACACATAGAAAGCAGCCATTTCGCCTGCTTGTGGTACACCAACACTTCAGCTTTGGTGCGGTATTGGGCGATTTCGAGAGTCATGCAGGCGGAGTCCATGTCGAAAAGGCGGATAAAGCCGCTTGCAAAGCCACAGGCGAAGGCTCTTTCCTGAGGGTGGAAAGCTGGGGAAAGCGGGTAGTCCGCCGCAGCCTCGAATTCGTGGGTTTGGGCGAAAGTGTCCTCTGCCCAAATGCGGATAGTGCGGTCCTCACCTGCGGTAAGGATCCAGCCTCCTAGTGGGTGTACGTCCATACCCATAATTTGCCCACTATGGGCCCTCAACAGCGTCCTAAACTCAGTGTTAGTCAGCGACAACTGGCCTAAAGAAGCACTGGACAGGCCGCAAACCAGTGAATTCGCACTATTTAGAGCCGTAGCAAGGACGGAGGACGCTAAAGTAAGGTCCAGCGAGCATTCAAGAAAGGTCGGAGGCCAAACACGCACCGACCCGTCACTCCCCGCAGTCACACATATCTCAGTGTTCACAATCAGACTCAGAATCGGACTTTCGTGGAGCTGAAAAACTGCATCGATGGCTTTCTTTCTCGCATCTATGAGGAAGATATAGCCGTCTGCGGAGCCCACTATGGCCTGCAGCTTTTCCCCAGTCCGGTACTCAAGGCACAGGAAGTCGTCCTTTCGGCCAATGTCGGTGAAGGTCACGGAACTGCCGGGCAAGTGTTCATTTTTGACTTTCCAAAAGCGGATACTTGCCTTCCCCACAGTTCCCAGTTTATCCTCACATCCCGGCTCAAACCGGACTTCGTTAACAGTGAAGTCGCTGAGCTGCTTCGCTGTGACGACTGGCGCTCTGCCGCGGGCTACTTTGCTGATATCGAGGATCTGCAGGGAGTAGCGGGAGTAGGAGTCCAGGCCGACTACGACTACACTATTGCCGGAGTCGCTGATGTCCACTGAGGTTATTTTATCGAGTTTGTAAGGGTGAATCGGGGTTGGAGACTGGCGTGACAGGAGATTCCAGAGGTACAGCAGCGGAGGTGCACTTTCCCCACTCAGTATCGTGACCTTGTCCTTGGACATGCGGATAAAGTCGACTTTCTGCATATGTCCGAATAGAATGTGCTGCCTCCCGGACCCAGGATTGAGCAGCAGCATCGAAGGTCCACTCGAGCACAGCACAAAGGCTTGTTCAGTACCAAGGAAGTCCTCAGGATAGGCTTCCAACACGCTTCTATTGACCCAGTGCAGTGCTCCTTTAAGAGGTGTGTAGCCTATGACAGCCTGTAAGCGCAGTAAAGGGTCAGGGTCCATAGAGTCTCGGTCGTCGTAAGGATCTACAGTTTCAATTGCGGGGGCAGCTGGGGGGATTGCGGCGGGCTCAGAAGCTTGTGAGGAGGGATCGGGTTTGGGAGAAGCTTTGGGAGTCGGAAGCTTCGCTTTGGATTTGGACGGCTTTCGGAAGGGAATTCGAGGGGTTGCACTGGTGGGAATTGGCCTGGGAACAAGCTTCAGGGTCTTGGCGGGGGCAGAGGCGGGTCTAGTCTGTTCTTGGCTTTCTTTGGAGAGAGGCAGGGTCACCCAGTCATACAGGTCCGTCCACTCCTCGTCTGCCTTCAGCTTTAGCGTCATTTCCTTCGGCAAGGTTTTGGGTGTATACTGTATATTAGACGTGTACACCCCCCTGACAGTCATATTCGCGCACAACATCACTCCTTTCAACATCTGATTTTGCAAATGCTCCAACCCCTCAGTCCTCAGCACTTCCCTCAAATCCACACACAGCACAGTCCACCTGCCCCCTAGCGTGCAAGCAATCTGCAGGGCGGAAGCAGTTTTCGCCCCTTTGAAGATGTTGCTTATGGAAATGCGCAGGTTCTCTTCTTGGCGAGTTTTGGTGTTGTCGAAGGAAAAGTCGAGATGCAGAGCGAAGAGTTGGCTGGGGGGGATTAAAAGTTGGAAGTAGAGGAAACGCCCGGTTAGGCCCAAAGACCGGAGAGAGGTTTTCGGCCGAGGAATTTGAATGAAGTTGGCGGCGCATACGGATCCCACTAACTTAAACACCCTCTTCCCCAGCGACTTGTCCATCCCCTCCGTGACGTCTCCTTCCTTCTGGCCCAGCATCCAGTCTTGCAGGTGCACGTACTTGAACAGGTCTACGAAGGGGTGTTGCCACAGCTGCAGTTTATTCATTGCAGTCATGGCGCTGCTGCTATTGCTGTTCACACTGGTAAGTGGGAAAGACGACTGTGTTAGTACGTGCCAGAGCTGCAGAGCGGCTGCCAACAACTTTCTATGGGACTCCTGCAAGGACACATTCTGCCGCTCCGGTTCCGACTGCGCCCTTCTCTGTTCCCCCTGCTTCGACAGCTGCCCGACCACTCTTTCCTGCCACCCCCAGTCCTCTTCCTGCGGCTCCCAACGCCAATACTCCTCTGCACCGAACCAAATCCAAGTGCAACTCCCAGTGGACCGACTAACTCTCTGTATATGGCAAGTCGACCTGCGCTGGATAGTCGATATGAAGGCACAGGACTCTATTCTGCTGAATTTGACTGCGGATAGTGGTGCAATGCTGATGATTGCTGCATACACCTTGCCGCAAGACCTACGCACGCCTGATTTGAAGGACTTTAGTCCGTTGGTCTATCCAGGTATGTCCAATGTGACCCTGAGGGCGAACTACTTGTAAGCCCTACACAGAGAAATTGCATACTGGGCGTTGTCAACTGATCAAAGCGCAAAAGTGAAATGGACAGTATTGACAACTTCAGATTCCGAAGGGGTTTCAGTGGCCAGTATCGCAACTCTCGTGGCAGTCACAGTGGTTTCTTCCTCCTGCTGTGCTCTCTGTCTGGCCTGCACCTACAAAGCCCTAAAGCGTGTCGGTCTGGGCAGGGCGTACTTCGATAGAAGCGGGTTTGATATGCTGTTCAGTGACATGTCCACTCGGAGAGTGCATCCAATGTTCCCACCAGTGCTCGACCATATCCCCGCAGTCCCCTACACTGCCTCTCTAGTAGAAGTAGGGGAACCCATCTGCACCATTTGTCTACTGGAGTAGTCCACATACAGCCTTCAAGTTAACGTCCTAGTGCGGAAACTACCCTGCAAACACATCTTTCACTCCGAGTGCTTCGAAAGCTGGCTGAACGCAGGCCATTCCAAATGTCCGATGTGCAAGGCGGAGGCCCTAGCAGTGCCTGAGCGCCAGGAAGAAAGCAGCAGGACGCCTCTGGCCTAAGCTGTTAGGTATAGCGAAAGCGAGGGAATTGGTCATGATTTGGCTTGTGAGTAGGGAATAAGTTAGGAAAAACAGTGAATTTAGCTGAAAACGGCATATTCCGGGTAATTATACAGTATACTTTGAAAGAAGTGCTTCCATGTGCTACGCTTTCCCTGGGCTATTTAGCTCTAGATGTAGTGGTTGAAGTACTCCAGGATCTTGAGGGCAAGGAAGGCCTGAGGCCCTACTCTAGCCACGTGCATCCAATACCCCACGTAGAACCCAGCGAAGCCTTCGCGGGCGTTGGTCTTGAGGATGCAGTCTATCATGCCCTTGTAAGGGTGCGCGTGCACGCCTGGGAGCTGCACCTGCATCTTCGTCTTTATATTATCGAAGGGAGTCGCCAGTAAGCACCCGCACATGGCAGCATAGTAAGCCGCCATGAGTTTAATCCCCGCCAAATCCCCCAAATGTCTCGCAGAAAACTCCAGAAACTGGTCATACGGCGCCAACATGCCGACATTGAGTGCGACCATTTTGAGCGTCGTAGGCAAACTCCCCTTCCACAAGCCACGAATCCCTTCCTCGCGGTACACCTTGGCTACAGCAGGGGGCATCAAAGGGTAGTTCTTGCGCTGGGCTTCGGGCAGGAGGTGGTCTGCCTGCATTCTGGTGGCAATGAGGTCGAGCGGCGCATTGACGAAGCCGGAAAGGCCGCCTGCGTACGCAGCTGCACAGGCCTTGTACCAGACCGGCACAGAGTGGTAGCGGTCTTCCTTCTTCGCCTTCTCCACAATTGACTTGTAGATGCCGAGTCTCATAGCGATGTAGTTGGCTCTGGAGGCCAGGGCTGGCTCGACCCCTGCCCACAGCTTGTGGAAGCCGTGCTCTGCCACAGCTTGTCTCGCCAGAATCAGTCCTCGAGGCTGGGCTCCGAAGTGGTTTTGGCCTGCCAGTTGGCATTGCACCTTCATGAACTCGAAGGGCTGGGTGAGCACTGTGGACAGTACTCCTGCTTGCGCTGCGAAGAAGACCTCAGCGAAGTGTCCTCGCTTCTTGTCCGGCACTTCAATCACACCCGGCATAGTGATTATCGTCCACTAGTAGCACTTATGGCTGGCTCGCCTGAGACACGCTGGCAATAAAGAGACTTTCAAAGGACTGAGGATGAGTGCGCCTGCTATAAAGTGAGAGAAATTGCCCGTGGACGGACTTACATCTGAGACATTGGCCGCTTTTCCCCTGCACCGACCCATTCCCAGGGCTAATCTATGTAGCAGGCGCTCCTGTGGTCCTACAGGACTCACTATTAAGTGTGTCTACTCTCGCTGACTGCCCATCTTCCGTAAGTAGCGAATTCCCCGCACAGCGCTCCCCACAGCCACTACGCTTGTGTCAATGGGGTCGGGGGGCACAGGGGGCTGCTGTGGCTTTAGCAGGTTTACAATAAGTGCAGAGTCGCTTGTGATTTTGGCTTCTGCGGGCATTGCGTCGGGCTGGCGCTTGCCCACTGTGCATTCCGGACAATCGCCGCAGGTGCAAGAGTCCCAGTCACAGCAATGCTCAGGACAGCAGCCCTCCCCGCACAGCAGACATCCCGCTACCCGCTTGCCTTCGACCATTATAGCAACTACGACTAAGCCTATTTCCTCCAGCCGACCTGAAACCGGGCTCTCGTCAGCGTCCGTTCATATTTGAGCACAAAAACAGGTCTTTTCACTCCGAAGGAAGGCGCTAATTTGACTGTTTCCCGGCTTGGGCCTGCGGGCAGCCTGGGCAGTGCGCTTTTCCTAGCCTTATTCTGGAGTCTCAGTAGGGCCAATATGGACTGTTTCGGACGCTTGTGGGAGGGAGTGGAGGGTGAAGAGCGCATAGTCCGGAAGTTGCGAGAAAAGGAAGTCATAGGCGAATAGAGCGTTTTTACCCCTGCAAATCCGCCCGCTTCCTCCATTGATTAGCAGTCCCCTCTCAGTTTTATTGGCCAAAGATGCCCAAAAAGGCCAAGAAAGGCAGCTCCGCGCAAGACTGCAAAGTGAGTGCCAGGCAGGAAAAGGGCAACCAGGCCTACAAGCAGGGGGACTTCGACAGAGCAGTGGCGCTCTACTCCCGCGGCCTCGAGACCGACCCGAGCAATGCAGTGCTTTGGTCCAACCGAGCAGCTGCTTTGATTGCACTGCACAGGCCGGAGGAAGCGCTCACGGATGCGAATAAGGCGATTGAGTGCGATTCTGCCTTCTTGAAGGCGTACTTCCGCAAGGCAGATGCGCTTCGGAGTGTGGACAGACTGGCGGAGGCGCTGGAAGTCGTGGCTGCGGCGAGTGCACGCTTTGGCTCGAATGCTGAGTTCGAAAGTCTGCAGACGAGTCTCGAGACTGAGCTTCTTGAGGACCAAAAAGTGCCCTTCGATCACCCTGAAAGGGTCAAATTCAGCCAGTTGGAGACTTGGCTGAAGTCCGGAGGCGCGCTTTTCCCGAAGCTGAAAATGCGGTTTTACAGTGTGGACTTCAGAGGCGTGCACTGCACGACTTTCATCCCTGTAGGCTCTATGTAGCAAAGAGAAGTCTTCATGTTCATCCCCAAGACGCATATCATTACGCTGGAAATGGCCAAGGCCACGCCGATTGGGGTCAAGATGGTGGCTGCCAATTTGAACCTGCTGTCTCCCAAGCACTGCTATTTGTCTGCTTTCTTGCTGCAGGAACGTCGCAAATCAGAAAGTTTCTGGACGCCCTACCTGAACATCCTCCCGCAGTACTTCAGTTCCTTCCCCATTTTCTACGGCGCTGAGGAGAAGTTCCAACTGACCGGCTCTCCCTTCCTCGACACAATCTCAGAAAAAGCGGCCGACATCGAAATCGACTACCGGGCCGTTTGCGCAGTCGCCCCCGAATTCGCAGCTTTCTCTATTGAAGAGTTCTCAAGGATGCGGATGGCAGTTTCCTCGCGTATATTTGGTATGGAAATAGACGGGGTGAAAACTGACGGATTCGTGCCTTTGGCGGATATGCTGAACCATAGAAGACCGAGACAGACCTCGTGGACATATGACCAGGAAAGAGGCGGGTTCACGATTGAGGCTTTGGAGGACATACAGAGAGGGGACGAGGTTTTGGACAGTTACGGACGAAAGTGCAATTACCGCTTTTTGCTGAATTACGGGTTTATTAACAGAGAAAACGATGCGGATGAGTACCCTTTGAAGCTTGCACTCGACCCGAGCGACCAGTGCTTCGAGGCCAAAGCCAGCTTAGTGCAGGGACAAGACCCGTTCACAGTGCGACTGATGGCTTCAACCAACGAACAGGCCTTCACAGAGCTTTTCGGCCTGCTGCGTTTCCTGGAATTCGACGATAAGCGCGGCCTTGCGAAGCTGATCCAGGAATGCACTGATACTGAAACAGGCATTTTCAAGCCTACTTTGATGCTCAAACAGTCTTTTCACAATGAACAACGCGCACTGCTGCGGCTTAAAGCTATAATGGAGGAGCGACTGTCGCTGTACTCCACTACTTTGGAGCAGGACCTGGACCTGCTGCAGACGCAGCTGGCGGAGAACCAACGGAACATTGTGATGATACGGAAGGGGGAGAAGGTGATTTTGGGGTGGTATTTGCAGCTAGTGGAGGTGTGTTTGCCAATACTGTTGAGTGCGGACATGAAGGAGCTGAGAAGTAGGAAGAAGACTGGGACGCCGTATGATGATTACATCTCTCAGGTAGTGACGCCGCTAGTGAGGGCGGAAATAACGGGGTAGCTAGGCGCAGACATATTAATTGGCTATGGCTTCAAGTGAGGAAGACGTGGATCTGGGGGCCGAAAGTCCCGCTGCCCAGAGTGACCAAGAGCCTGCTGACAACTCTGACCAGGAAGGCTCTCAGGTCTCCTCCAAGAAACAAAGCCAGCACACCCCTAGCCACCACAGCGACAGCGAAGTCGACATGAGCAGTGACCAAGCCAAAGAAGAAGCCTCAGACCATCCAGATGAGGAAGAACTGGACATGGGGTCTGAAGACCACAAGGAGGAAAAGTCGGATGAGCCGCTGGATATGGGCTCTTCTGATCATGGGGAGGAAAAGCCTGATATTGGCTCTTCGGATCAGCATGAGGAGGAAATCGATATGGGCTCGGACGAGCCTCAGAAGTCAGAGGCAGTTCCGCAGACAGAGGAACGAAAGGAAGAAGAAGCTCCGAAGCTACAGACGGAAGCAGAGGCTTTTGGGCCGGCGGAAACGCTGCAAGTCCCAAGCGCTCCCGCTGAACCCATCTCCGCCCGGCAGTCCCACCACCCCGCCTACACAGGCCCAATCCCCCTGCTCACTCCTGACTCAGTCAACCGGGACACCTACGACATGGACTACCTGATGGACCCGCGCACTCAGCGACAACTCGCCTCTTCCCACCGCTTTATGGCCCAACTCCCTACAGGCCTGGCCCAACCTCGCTCTGTCTCCCCCCCTGCCTCTCGCAACTTCGTGCAGGACCACATTGCTCGCATGTCCAATACCAAGTCTTCGATGAGGGTTTCGTTGGACAATGATCAGATGTATGCGGGACTGCTGCTGTTCTCACCGCCGAAAGAGCCGCGGAAAGGGCCTGTGGATGTGAAGCACTTTGAGGAGTTCAAGACCCGCGCTGAGCATAAAACAGACCTGCTGCGGACTGTAATGCAGGGAAAGGAAGTGGCAGAATGCAGCTTTAAACCCGTTATCATCGGCACTGCGCAGCCCAGACCGAGCCGCACTAGTCAGGAGTACTACACCGACATGCTCAACTACAAGGCCAAAACCAACCAACGCCTCAGACAAATGAAGGACGAAACCGACAAAATGATGCAGGAAACGGAAGGAACAATGTTCAAGCCGGAGTTGTGCGAAAAGTCACGCAAAATGGCAGGGGAGTCCACCCAGCCTCGCTACGAAAGGCTGTACCAGCTGCATAAAGGCAGGCTGCAGAGTCAGATTCAAGGGCCGGGGGACTTGCTGGACAAAGAGTCGGAGGACAGCTTGGCCTCGGAACTGTCCTCTGCGTCCCTGGCGGCCAAGCCCTTCCACCCGGCCATTAACAAGCGCTCGCATCAGATGGCTAGAGAGGGCCATGTGGAGGACTATTTGTATCAAGAAGCATTTCGAAGAGCTGAAAAGCTGAGAAACGTGCAGCCCCGGCCAATCGGAGCAGAAAAGCTCATCAGCAGTTCCTCCGAAACCCTCCTAATCGAGAAATTCCAAGGCGAGCTAGACGAGCAATGGAAAGCACTCGAAGGCGAAAAGGAGGATATCAGCTACATGAAATTCGTAGAGTTGCTGTTAAACCTGTCCTTCGTAGACAACAACCCAGAGGTCAGGACATATGAGCAAGAGCGGGACTTAGTGCTCAGAGCGTGGAATTCCTTCGGAGTAGCTGCAGACCAGCGAGTAGTCAAGCGCAGAGTGGAGTTACTGCTGTACAGCATAATGAATTTCTGGACTGCCAGTATGGCGGCGCCTGCAGTCCAGCCTGCTGTGCCAGTCGAGAGCTCTCTAGAGGCAGTGGTGGAGCCGGCTGAGGAGAAGTCTGTGGCAGTGGAGGCAGAGGGGTTCTACACGACTTCGGCCAAAGTGACCAGGGTGCATGTACTTTTCCGCCCGCTGTATGAACACCGCATGTGGAAATTGGATAAATCCAACATACACCCGACCTTCAAATTCAAGGAAGAACTGACTTTCCGCCCCACACTGGATAGAGGCTCGGAGAAAATGGCTGAGGAAAGTCGGCAGCAGCGCGGAGAAAAGATCGAAGACGCACTAATGGCGGAAACTCACCGAATGAAGGAACGCCAAGACCAACTCAAGGCCAAAGTAGACCGCGACACTCTCAAAGAGTGCCGTTTCCGCCCTGAAACCAACCGCAAGTCCTCCAAACTAATCGGCACCGTGCAAGCCTACTCCAAAGACTCCCTCTCCTCTGAGTACATCAAAATCCGCAGTTCGGACCAAGGCCGGAATGAGGTCCTGTACCAACTGGCAGCTGTGGCGCAGGAGCGCAGGAAGAAGACGGAAAAGACGCCTGAGGAGCAGGCGGAGGAGGGGAATATGGTGGAGTGCACGTTTGCGCCTAATTTGGCCGCCACGCGTGAGTCTGTGGTCAAGGTCAGTAGGGGGGATCATAAGGGGATTGATCAAGCTGTGGAGAGGATGAAGAAGGCGAGGGAAGATGCACAGAGAGTGAAAATGATGACTGAGCGGGGATTCGCGCATAGCGGGGAAATTGAGCCGATTCGGTTCACTGTGGACCACAAGCACAAGCTTATCCCTAAGTTCGACCCCTCCAAAGCTCCTGAAAAGAAGGTGGGCAAGCCAGGCGTCCACTCTGCCCCTCAGGTCCCCAAGGCCAAGCCCTCCCCCCCTCGTCCAGTCCAGCCCACCGAAACCCAAGGCTCCGCCCCCGGCTACTCCGAAATCCGCGAAACCTCTTCCGAAGAGGTGAAAAGCGAAGAGCCAGAACCCGTCTTCACCATCGCTGTAGCTCTCAGCGAAACCGAGAAAGACAGCATTAATTACTACGCTGGAGACAAGGTCGAGGACCTGGCTCGCAAGTTCGTGGAGAAGCACGGCCTGCAGGAAAGCGACGTGGAGAGGCTGACGAACCTGATCAACTCGAAGATGCAGGAGCAGGAGAGTAGCTAGGTAGGTGAAATATGAAGGAGGCAGGGAGGCAGCAGAGGAAAAGACTGGGGACTGGCGACGGGGAGTCCAGAAGGACGCTGGACCCGGAGTACCCGAGGGAAGAGGCGAAGTTGGGAGGGAAGAAGGCATTGGAGGCGCATCATTTGCGCTCATCCTTTAGCCTGGCGGCCTTACCTCCGCCAGTGCCGGAACCCCACACACGCAAGGATATCCAAGTGTCGGCTGACAACACTCTCGCTCTGACAGTCCCTCCCGCCTCTCCCCACCCTCCTCCCCAAGCGTACTTCCTAGCCAGGGCTCATCGCTACCTCCAGACCAATCACAGTTCTGTCCCCTACTTGCCAGGCAGCAGCTACCAGTCCGAGAAGCCCAAGCCAGTGCGGCCTCAGCGACATATGAGGTCGTCGATCCCTTACCTGTGTGATGACGGCTATGAACCTCGATATCAGCCTAAGAACCCGGACTACAGGTCCTTCCCGATTTGGCTTCGGGATGGTCCTTCTGAGGGCCGCACAGGCTTTGCAAAGGTATCAAAGGCTAAGAACAAGTCTTTGAGTAGTCAGATTTTCAACCCGCCGGCTGAAGGCGAGGCTGAAATCAGGCGTCCTTCCCACATGTCCACGGTGCTATATGGGGAAAGCAGGACTGAGCAGGCCTTATGTCCGACTCGCAAGGCAAAGCCGAGGCAAGTCACGGACCAATTTTCCCGCTCCTTCAATATAGCTAACAGCTGATTTAGGCCAAAGGGACCGATTTCCTAGCAAATAACATGAGAATAAGAGTATAAAGTACGATGTGGGCAAATTGGTTCATGAAAAGTTATGAGTGTTAACACAAATCACTCAAATATTCTGCACCTAAGCTTCAAAAGTATGAAGATGCAATTTACAGATTTATCGAAAATTGTAGGATCGTAGACGCATAAAATCGGTCTAAATCACATATTTTGAAGTAGTGGAAACCAAAACCCAGAGAAAACATACTATATTCTACCTAAAGGCAGTATATTCTAAATAGCCTCTACATACTGGAGAGCCACATTAATCAACGAGTTGTCTGAACTCTATATCAGCACTGAATTTAGGGGAAAGTTATACTTAAGAAGTGCTTCCTGCTTACCACATTTCCTTCCCAGGACAAACAAATCATTATTGGGCTTTTACATATTGCCTATGTATCTCTTCTAGTTAGAGAAGACAACCAGGCAAAATGACTTCTTTGCAAACTGCATGCATTTTAGTTTCTGAAGTAAGCATCTGAAGGTTAGGCTTATATCCCGCCATTATAATGCGCCCATCTAAAGTGCAAAGCATTGAGACAATCAATAGAGGAAATGCTGCATCGCCTGGCGCTCGTTACGAAACAGTATTAATTGCAAATAGAATTGCTAATTCAGCCCTTAAAAAACGAGCCGGCAGGTATGGGCCTCTGTGAGATTTCGCTCTGCTCGATTAATTCCCCATACTATGCGCTCAAAACCTGCTAAATGCTCTTAGTGCAGATTGGAGGGATGATGAATATCACACTGTACGCCACTCTATTGACTAGAACGTTTATGCAAGATCACTTGTATATAGCTAGTAGCATAGACTATTTGCCTCACGCTATGTGTCTAGAGTCTTCCGTCAGTACCTCATGCCCATATTCCATCAACACCTAGTGTCCCTTATTAGCATCCCTCATTTCGCTTATATACTGTTTCTGAAGGTGGTCCTAGCTACTTGTTGTGGGCCACCCCATTATCTACTAGGCTGTTTAACACCCAAGCGTGGATTATGCTCAGAGACTCTATATGAATTAATTATCTGCCTATAGATCTCGGTAGCTTCTTTGCTCAATGCATCCACTTCCCCTTTTCAATATAAAACCCTATGGTACCTGGCCAGTTACTTACTATTTGCTTCTATATATTTCCTCCACATTCTCTCTTTCCTGAATAAATTCTCTCTTTAGAGTTGCGTTCTTCAACAACACTAAATGTCCTATTTCTCTATTTCCCAAGTACCCCTTAGTTCATCTGCGATCTTTTCATGACTTCAAAGCTGATATCTTCGCCTTCAAGTTGCTCTATCTCTTAGTCCTTTTATTCTTTTCTCAGCCTCTCTTTCATCATATCTCAATTGTTCTGGCGATATAAAGGTGTTTTATCAATTCTTCTCCTGATTTGCCCGCTACGAAAAGGCATCGACAGCTAAAATCCGGGATTGCTTGGATCTGGCTAAAGCAAAGATACAATTTCCCGAACGGGAGTAATTGTGCATGTATCTACACTCAAATTCCTACTAAAGAAGACTTCGGATCTGACTCCATGGTGGAAAGACGCAATCGATATCGTGGATTCTGTTATAGCAGCTTACCGCTCGAAAAACCCGCTCAAACTTATATCTGTCTTGAAGCCTTTAGTTAACAAAATTGAAGGTTTGGCCGGGTATGAAAAGAGGGCGGCCAGATGACTGCCTATATGAAAGTGTACGCATTGGCCTAAATATAGAAGAACTACTAGATTGCTTACTTGCATGCCGAGAATGGAATGTTACCTATGAAGTCTGGCTTGCTTGGAGTGGGGACTCTTGAGGTCGCTCTATACAGCCACCGGACAGACGAAGCAAAGCCACTGCTGCGAGAACTGATGAGTAGAAGCCACGGAGCATGAGTGCAACTCATTTTGAACACTTACAACTCCCTGTGCTTCTTTTACGAGCCACCACTAATCTGCAATCTCCCAACTCTGCGAGACTTTGTAGGCAGGGAAGAGGAACTGGAACAGGCTGAAAGACTGCTGCTATCTCAAGGAAGAGTGACCTTGACAGGGCCTTCGGGCACCGGGAAGTCTGCACTCGCCTGCGTTCTGGCCTTCCGACAGAGTCAATATAGCATTGTCTTGATAAATACGATGAAGAAAAGCGTTTCAGTGACTTTCGCTGTTTAGACAGTAGTGCAGGGCATGAGAGGAATGGTGCTATAGCGAGAATGTATACTGAACTAGAAAGCGACCTTTTGAACCTGAAGCTTTAGCTCCACTAGCTGCTAACTTCGAGGAAATTCAGCAGAAGTTGCAAGTTTGGAGCGACTTACTGGCGCTTTTAATCGAGCAATCGAAGACTATTAACCTCGTAGACTGTAGAACTCCGCCAGAGTTCTGAATATAACTTCGAGGCTGCTGTTGTAATTAATCGGAGACACCTCCCTCTTCTCAATTGTATCAGCTGTAAGCCGTGCCGCGCTCTCAGCCGCCAGCTTAAGAGAGTCCTCATCTTGGCTTAACTGTGTACACAATTGCGCCAGTGTCTGGACGGCGTTGGGAAACATCAGCACTCCCACTTGGAAGGCCGCCACTGCTAGTTCGAGCCGTGGCTGCTTTGCCATGTCCTTGCAGAATTGCTCGGCTGCACAGAATACTTGGAAGTTGGAGCGAGACCAGACGAGTGGTTTGAACTGGCAGAGTGTTTGATAGGCAATTTGAGGGTAAAGGGTGCGTTTGCAGCTTAGCAGCACAATTTCCTGGATCAGAATAGGCATGGAGTAGTCACCGTACTGATTTCTGTGAATTAGCTGCAAGCCCTCAGCAATTTCCAAGCTTTTCTCAAAAGGTAGACTGGAATGCATGTGGATATAGACATTTTCATACAACTCTGCGGGCACTGCCACAGGAGCAAACAAGGCCAGTGCCTGCAACACTGTCAACACAGGGTCAGGTATGACTCGCAAACAGGTCCAAATGGCAGCCTTATTATGATCAGCGCTCTGAGCAAACTGAGCCGCCAAGGCTGCAGCAGACAGTTCACAAGACTGTAGCAGAGCTGCAGCCAGGTGCAGGGAGAGAGGGGAGCAGGCGAGACACTCGCACAGAGGTTGAAAATCGTCTTTCTGGTTGGAAATTAGTTTCAGCAGACTAACAGCATCTGACGTTTGCATGTGTCCCACCTCAATTGAATATTTGAAGCGTTCTTCCAGGTTGAAAGACTTGAGCTGAGGAGGCGGAGAAGGCGGAGTGACGCAAGTAATAATGAGGTCTACTCTGCTTGTGAATATTCCACAAAAGGCGGGATAGGCCACAACATTATCCAGAATGAGCAATGTAGTACCGGAATAGCCACTTTCTTTGCGAGCTGAAGACAACAGCCGAAGTGATCCTGCCAGTGATGCGTCTGTTCGGGCGTCGCATTGCCAGACAATGCTATATTGACTCTGTCGAAAGGCCAGAACGCAGGCGAGTGCAGACTTCCCGATACCAGAAGGCCCTGTCAAGGTCACTCTTCCTTGAGATAGCAGCAGTCTTTCAGCCTGTTCCAGTTCCTCTTCCCTGCCTACAAAGTCTCGCAGAGTTGGGAGATTGCAGATTAGTGGTGGCTCGTAAAAGAAGCACAGGGAGTTGTAAGTGCTCAAAATGAATTGCACTCGTGCTCCGTGGCTTCTACTCATCAGTTCTCGCAGCAGTGGCTTTGCTTCGTCTGTCCGGCGGCTGTATAGAGTCAGCACGCAGCCAAGCTTCTCGTAGCATTGATTTTCAGGTAGAGTTAGAAGATAGGCCAGACTGGGCTTTAGAGAGGTAAAGCCTTCCTCTCCTGCTTGAGACGACCGCAAGAGTGCCCACTCCAAGCAGGCCAGCAGTGAGTACCTTTCCTCCCACTTCTCGCATTTCTCCAGTAGAAAAGCTATTTTCTCGAAAGTATTCGGGTTTATATAAAGACTGTCGATGAGAAATGCCATCCCGATTCCATCATCCTTTACTTTGTAAAAAGTCCGAACAAATCGGTCCATTGGAGTCCCATAACGATAAACGACCGAGACAGTGTCCAATAGGGGAAACGGCTGGCTTGGATCGACCTGGTACTCTAGTATTTTCTGAATAATTGCCAACTGAGCAATTGTGCCAGATTCAGGCCAAAGTCGGTCGAACTGATTCGCCATCATTTCCGCACCCTCAAACGCAGTTTTCAGCTTGGCGTTAGTGCCCAGAGGACTAGAAGGCAGGGCTAGCAGTTCGTCAGTCAAGAACTTCCTGGCCAGTCTCGCCAAGGAGTACCGCAGCAGGTAGAGTTCAGACCGTCTCCAGATCGCCTCATCCGTCAGTATTTTCAGCAGTTGAATTGCACACTGTGGGGCGCAGTGAATGTCTGAAAGCTCCATGTTCTCTAGCTCCGCGAGACGCATGCCCACGATAGTGCCTTGCTTTGCAAGAGAACGGATCTGTCTAGCGATTGAGATGTCAGTGGGGCCCTGTCCGTTACTAATGTGCTTTAGACTGCGGTAGTTTGCAAGGCTCCATAGAGACTTTCCTGGCGGAGGTGTATTCGCCTCTTCGTTGAGAGCAGAGTCCGAAGAACTGTGGTCCTTATTGAGTGGCAGGCATTGAATTGATCTGGCCTCCCTGTCAGACTCGGTCCGTCCAATTGAAGTATCCATGCTTTTCGAGAGTCCACAGCCCCCTCCGAGTGCCTTCACTGCGATTTGCAGTCCTTGCTTTGGCTGGAAAGTGGCTCTGCAGCTGGCTAGGAAGGAGCGGCAAGTGGCAGTGTTGGAGGGTAGAGGTGAGAGAATGGGAACTGCAGCATTGGTCCTCACTTCCCTGCAACGCAGACTTCCACCTTCCAGCAAGAGACGGAAGGTGAGACTGCCTTGCAAGTGGCAAATGTAAGCGGGGTCCTGCAAAGCCTCCCAGTCCTGAACTACACTGAGGTGCATTATAATGGTAGAGCTTCAAATAACAGGTGGATGTTTCAGGACTTAATGGTTGAGAGTGGTTCAGGGCACCTAGGCTTTATAGACCTGCAAAGGAATGACAGTTGAAATGACCTTTGGTTGACAGAGCATCATCAACGCTCAAACCCACTCCTTGAGTACAAAAAGGACCAACTTCCGCAAGTAAGATATACGCCTTCACCATATCACTTGGCTAGAAAAAAGGAGAAATGCCATGTATTCTCGTAATTAACAAAAACTGCCGATTTTATTGGACTTTCCGGAAGATTAGCATGAAGAAAATACCTGGATTTAGGAAATTGTCTGCTGAATACGAAAGACTAGGGAGTAAAGTAGACAGGGTATCATAGGAAGAAATAGACAGACATCCTACCGAAGTGCAGGAACCGAAGGAGTAAATGCTGCGAGACTAAAGAAAGGCCACTGTTATTAGGTAAAGCGCAGTGCCTGGCACAGCCCAGCGCCACGGCATACTCTTCCCAATCGCCACAGCCGTAGCCACCATCGTGCTCTGCGCCAGCAAAATCGTCCCAGGCCCCACTTGCTTGAACGCCACCAGCGTAAAGTTATCAGTGGCTGCCTTATTCCCAGCACGCACTTCCGCAGACAGAGCAAACAGCCGCACAATTGGCGACCAGGCGAGGTAGGCTGAGGCCATGCAGCTCCCGGCGCATAGCAGAATGGGCAGGTGTGCAGGAAAGCGGTGTGTGGCGCAGCTGGAAATGAGTGCGCTTGCTATCACTTGGTGCAGTAAGGCCTTGGGCTGGTCTGTGTTGAGGGTGAAGGTGCGTTCTGTCAGTTGGGCGGCTGCAGGGGCGATTGGGTGCTGGGACTGGTGGAAGTTGCGGGAGATGAGGAACTTCATGCCTGTGTAGAAGGCCAGGAACTGTACCATTGTGGACCCCACCAGCACTGCCGCCACAGCCTGTGCGTCCAGTGTCTCCAGTCGCTTGCTCAGACCTCTCAGCCAAGACATGGTGCAAAGTATCAGGGAGAGCCGCAATTTCTGTGGGCGAAAAGGAGTCCTCTTTTGTTATGTATAGGCAGTGTGGGTGCGGTAGTCATAGAAATGGCATTTAGAAGCTGGACGCGACGTTATTGCCTGCATTAGTTCGCAGAAAAGCTAAAAACTTGACTTAAAGTCGATAAAAAAGGAAACTTTCTGGCTAAAATCAGAAAAAAAACGCGAATTTCCTCAGGCTAACCCGTCAACCTAAGTGAAAACAAGACGAATAGGCTCAAGACTGCCAGTAAAGCGAAGCTGGATGTTTCTTACTTGTGGACTGTCGCTAGTAATATGGAGTCTGACGTCCGTGCCCAATCTCCCCCCAGTCAAGAAGAGGAAGGCCCGCTGAACCCCACTCCCCTGGCCCACACCTTCACAGAGCCTGACAAACTGACAGTCCGCCTCAACTCCTTCCCTGCAGACCCCCTCTCCCACAGCTGTCCTCGCCACATCACTCTCAAGGTCCTCAACTCCAAGTACACCACTATCCTAATGACCACGATCACTGTGTATGCGCTCTTTGGGGACGATGTGCGCATGGCGGTTACAGACAAAACCGCCGACGACGTGTTTTTCTCCCTTGCGACTGCCTGCTTCGCTCTGTTTTCCGCGGAAATCGTGGCGACTTTCTGGGTGAAGCCCAGTTATCGCTGGAGCTTCAACTTCTACCTGGACTTGATTTCCACCCTTTCCTTGATCCCAGACATAGGCTGGGTCTGGCAGGAAATGATCGGCGGCTCTGACATGAACAGCTCTTCGCAGATCAAGCAGGTGCAGAACGCTGGGAAGCTCTCGAGAACTGGGGCGCGCACCTCCCGCATCGTTAGAATCGTGCGACTAATCAGAATTATCCGACTTGTGAAACTGTACAAGTCCGCAAAGTCCACAATGGACCGGCAAAACACGCTCAAAGTGTCCCCAGAAGCCGGCTATTCGATCCCTGAGGAGTCGAGAATCGGACGGAAGCTGGGCGACTTGACGACCAAGCGAGTGATAGTAATCGTGATGCTGCTGCTGATCATCCTGCCCCTGTTCGACTTGACCTTTTACATCAACTCCTATACCAGTTGGGAGTGTGGGGGGAACCAGCTCAAGGAGTTCTATGGCACACCGACGTTCGACATTACTCGAGAAGTCTTCATCGACTACCACAGCCATGACATTCGGCCACTCATTTTCCTGAGTCTGACCGCCGAAGGCAGAGGGGTGGTTTGGCAGACTCTCAGTCTTTCTGAAATGCGTCTGGAAGAGGCGTATTTCATAGTGGACGGCCAAACTGTAGCAGTGTTCGACATCCGCTACGACACTCGACTCGCAGCCATACTCAGCATCTGCAGGACAGTCTTCATCTGCATAGTCCTCTCTCTAGGGGCAATTTACCTCACCAAGGACGCAAACACTCTCGTCATCGAGCCAATTGAAAAGATGATCGACAAGGTGAGGAAAATCGCGAAGAACCCTGTAGGGCTCCTGGAAGAGGACTTGCTGGATGTGTATGACATGGAGAACCCGAAGGAAGTGCGGCCGAAGTGGTGGCAGAGACTGTGCTGCATCAGGATGAGCCAGCCGAAGGAGTTGGAGACTTCTGCGTTGGAAAGTGCGATACTGAAGATAGGCGCTTTGCTGGCTATTAGCTTTGGAGAGGCGGGTGCCAGGGTGATTGGGGAAAACATATCCAAAGGCGACTCTGTGAATCCGATGTTGGAAGGGAAAAAGGTAGTCGCAATATTCGGCTTCTGCGACATCCGGAACTTCACCGACACTACCGAAGTGCTGCAAGAAGCAGTGATGACCTTCGTCAACGAAATCGCCCACGTAGTCCACCACACTGTGGACCACCACTTGGGCAACGCGAACAAGAACATCGGAGACGCTTTTATGATCGTGTGGAAGTTCTCAGAGGCCCTGTACTTGCGAGATCAGGCGGAGTTGGAGGTGGACCCGAATTCGCATGTAGTCAAAAGCACTGCTGATTTGACAGTTATTGCGTTTTTGAAGATTTTATCGAAGATTAATCGGAATACGGCCATAATAAAGTACCGAAATCACCCGGAATTACGGAAAATCCCAGGCTATTCGGTGCGAATGGGCTTCGCACTGCACTCCGGCTGGGCTATCGAAGGTGCCATTGGGTCTGCCCTGAAAATAGACGCCTCCTACCTCTCCCCGCATGTCAATATCGTCATGCGCATGGAGGAGTTGACGAAACTGTACTCTGTGCCGATCCTTGTCAGTAGTGCGGTACTGCGACTTGCTAGTGAATCGACACGACATCGCTGCAGGCATTTGGATACGGTGCAAACGCCGTCAGGGGTGGTTATTCGGCTCTACACTTATGACGTGGACTTAGCGAATATTTCTCCTGCCCACATCGAACGAACGACTCGCGAACACACAAAGACCAAACACCGAGAAATGCTATTGAAAGTGAACGATCCAGACTTCGACGCTTCCAAGCTGTTCGAACACTCCAAACATTTAGTAACACTGCCTAGAGGAGTCACGCAGGAGTACGTGAATCTGTACAACCGAGCTATGGGCACATATGAGCAGGGACTGTGGGAGGAAACCAGGAGGATGCTAGAGGACTGTTTGACGGTGAAGCCGGTGGATACGTCGTCGAAGGTCATTTTGAAGTATATGGAACAGAGAGGATATCAAGCGCCGAAGGACTGGATGGGCAGTCGACCAATGCCGCACTAGCTAATTTTCACCATGGTACCAGGGACTAACACCCATATTAAAGCCTATAGAAGGCACTTATGACCAGATTCTAATCAAACGGCAGGTCTGGCATTGGATGAAGTGCCGGTCCAAGTTGCGATTATAGAAAGACTCGTTGACCAGTCCGCAGCCCTCACACATCCACTGCAAGTAGCACTCCCGACACACTTGCAAATCGGGTCTGCACGCAGGTCTGGCCAACTCCGCTTCCGCTCTGGGTTGGCTGCAGATTGTGCACACTGTAGCAGTGCTTTGGATGGTGGCCTGGGCGATAGTCTGGGTGAGCTGCCACTGGGAAACGGTTTGCTGCGTGGCAGGAGTCGCTAAAATGCTTGGCAGCTGGATATAGGTCTGAAGGTAGTTAATTATCCCATCAAAGCTCGTTCTTTCCATCGGGTTTTCTACCAACATTTGAAGCAGCAAACGTCCAAAAGTCTCATATCCTCTCAGCACAGTCTGCGTATACTCAGTGAGAGCCGCCGCTCTGCCCTCATCGAACATCAACTTCACTGGGGCCGCCAACATCGCAGCACTCATAAACGTCAGTCCAAGCGAGTACACATCCGACTGGAAAGAGTTCACGTCAGTAGGCGGGATTTCCCCGGTTTTTTGGAAGTGGCGAAGGACGGGGATGAGTTCGGAACTCATGTAGAGCGGAGTGCCGGTCAGCTTCACCAGTTTACCATCAGAAATCGACCCACTGCCGAAGTCCACCAACTTCACTTCGTTCACAGAGTTGAGCAGGATGTTTTGAGGCTTGATGTCACGGTGAGCGATGCTCTTCCCCTGAGCGAAGGCGAGGGCGTGGGTCACCTGCCACAGCATCCCCAGCAGTTCTGTTTCGTTGTAGTACTGCCCAGTCAGCGACCTCGCCTTTATGTCCTTTTCCAAGTCCCGGTCCAGCAGCTCCATCACGATATTGACGTGGCCCTGGGAACTGTAGTACCCGTAGCACTTGCACACAGTGGGGCAGTCGTCCAGCTTCATCTGAATGGCCAGCTCTTGGATCAGTCCGTTGAGGAAGGCTTCCTGTTGGGAAGGACAACGCATACACTTCACAGCGACTCTGTGGTTCTGGACGACTCCAGAGGGACTCACAGGACTGTACGTGCCTTCATACACATGCGTGTTTCCGGAAGGATCCTTGTATATTTCCTTCACTAGCGCCACTCGATTGCCATCAATCATTCTATATATTTCCTATCCTTAGGCTACTCCGGGTTTTCCTCGTCTTCCTTCTTTCGGTTCATCACGACTATGAGGAAGAAGTCCTTGCCTGGCGCGACCAGGATTTCCCTGGCCTTCAGAGTGAAGCGGAGAAAGGTCATTTCGTTGGTTGGGTCCACGTCCCGGACTATGTTTTGAGCCTTGATGGCCAGTTGACTCACGTAACTGGCGTACTTCCTCGCTTCGTCTTCACTTTCAATGGTAGTGCGACGGAAGCGGCCTTCGCCGTCTGTGATGACGATGGCCTCCACCCTCTCCCGGATGCGCTCATACGTCTCCTGCGCTTCTAACATTATATTTGACAGAGGCAGTTACTAGTGTAGGTCCCAACTGTCGGATTTAAGCTTCAAACGGACCCTATGGGCTTGGAAAGAGGCACTGTAAAGTCTGGGAAAGGCAGCTAACAGTATCACTTTTCCACCGCTTTCTCATACGTCCTGCATCTGTTCCCACATCTACAGCCAATTAGTCCTTTCCATCAGACCTAATGGAGACAGACTGCTAAGAAAGTCTAGTTAAGTCGCTTGCAGTCACGCAGGTAGTCTTCGTAGAAACGATACAAGTGAAACGTCTCTTTGTTCACAGGCCGAATGTCCTCAGCAAGCGTAACCGACCTCAAGTAGTCCACCAAGTTGTACAGTTCCCTGTCCTGCGGGTCCTCATACCACCCAATTATCGGCACTCCGTTATCCAGCTGATACCCAAAGGAATAGGCCGCATTGTCCACTATCACAATGTCTTGCAGGCGTCTATTCCCCAGGATGCGCAAGTCTTTGATGTAGACTCCGTCGGTGGTTACACAGCTGTCGCGGTACAGACGCAGGGAAATGGCGGTTCTGCTGGGGTCCAGGTAGTCCAGCACTTGGTCTGCGTAGCAGCGCTGGGAGGCGGTGAAGACCACCACTTCACAGAAGCTGCTGACGGCTGCCAAGCACTCCCGTGCATACGGCCGTATATTAACCCCGGCTATGAGTCTCTCCCCAGTGGGAAACGTAATCGGCACCGCAATATGCGCCCTCGCCACATCCTCCACACAGTGCACCAACGTCTCATCCAGGTCAAACACCACCGTCTTCCTCGGGTACTGCAGTCTCGGCAGCAGCACGGCCTTCGCCGCAAGCTGCACTGGGTCCACCGGCTTCAAACTTCGAATGAACTTAACGGCCTGAAACGTGTTAAAGAGGTGTTCTTGATATAGCCGGTCGCTGGTGAGGGGCTTGTCCAGGCGGACTTGAGTGACTACCTTGCTGAGGTCGGGCTTGAGGTCTCGTTGGCTGCTGGTGCGGGGGAAGTCGGAGCGGAGCACTACTTTTTGGCTGAGGGACATGGCGCTGGGGGATTGGGCGAGGGACTTGGGACTGCGGGGAGGCTTGGAGCTGGAAGTGTCGGGGAACACGAAGGAGGGAGGAGGGCGGTTTTCCTGCTCGCCAGCATCAGTGTTTTTAGGTGAGTTGGCTGCAGCCCTCAATGCCTGTCGGAGCACCTGAGTGGGCGAGGCAGGCTGGGAAGACCGGGCTCGGGGACTGGAGAGACTGGAAGGTCGCGAGTCCACAGCTGTGAAGCTGAGTGCAGGCACAGCGGGGCGCGGGGCTTTGGAAGAGAGGGGCCGCAGCACTGCTTTAGATCGCTCTTGGGCCATTTTAAACTAGTCCGATCTAACTGCAGGACTGTTGGGGCTGGCTGGGACTGGGAGCACTTGGCTGGGACTGGGCTGTTTGAGGTAAATTGCTGAGAAGCCGCTTTTGGAGGGATTTTGGAGAGAATAGCAGTCGAAAATCCAAATTAGCGCTAAGTCTGACCGTTAAAACAGCAAAAACAGTCCGAAAATCGATATTTGGACTAATTCCACTATATCCAAATCCCCAATTCCTACTTACACACCTACTATAAAGCCTAAAAAGAAGCACTTACAGCCGCCAGCACCTGCAACTTGGCCTTTATCGAGTCAATATACATCGCAGAGACCGAGTCACAGGCCTGAATCTGCGCCTGCACGTCTCTGCCCAGCCTTCTCAGCTGCCCCTCCCGCCTCTCTGCCCGCCTGCCCAGTCTATCCGCCTCTTCCTTCAACTCTTGCACACTGGACTGGCCTCTCAGTCGGGGCTGGTAGTCCAGCAGTGCTTTTCTCTGGTCTGTGGAGAGGGACTGGACGTCTGAGAGGTAGTTGTGGTAGCGGGGCGCAGGCTTGCTTCTCAGTATGGAATCGCTCTGAGTAGGAGGCTTGGAAGGCAGGCGAAAGGCCTGTTTGGAGGGGACACGGAAGGCGGATTTGGCCTGGGAATCGGGGGAAAGGGAGGGAACTCTGTGACTAGTTCTGACTGTTTTCTGCCTTTCTGTGATGTCGGCAGGACGGAAAAAGGCGGAAATGGCCCTTTTCCTCCGCTTTTCAACTGAAGGCTTCCTACGACTTTCCGGCAATAGGACGGGCTTGTGCTTTTCCTTCGTGATTAGGGCGTATTCCCTCTGCTTCGCTCTCACACTAATCGGGTACTTCTGCCTTTCCTCCATTTCCACCCGCTCCAGCCTCTCCTCCTCAGCCAAAACCTGCAGCGCCTTCGCCTTATAGTACGAATTCGACATGTTTTCCCTCAAAATGGCCCCAATTCTCTCCGCCCTCTCCTTCGCTTTCCTCTGCACGAGCGCAGCTTTCTGTCCTTCGTACCAGTTGCGGTGCTGAATGAGGCTGGAAAGCTGAATAGGCTGCATGAAGTCCTTGATGGCCTGCAGTTTGCGGTGGTATTCCAACTCTTCTTGTTCACTTATGGCCTTGAAGTTGCTTTCCATGCGTCTGTGGAGGGGCTCTGGAGAGTCGCTGGACTGTCGGAGGAGGGCCTCTCTGCGCTCCTTTTCAGCCCGAGCCGCTTCCCGCTGTGCCGCCAGCTTCCTCCTCCGCTCTTCCAACAGTTTCCCCTTCTTTTCCGCCTCAGCCTGCGCTAGTTGCAATCGTTCCACCAACTCCTTCTCTTGGCTCTCCCTCCTCTGCATAGCCAGCAGCTGCTGCTTCCTCTCCCACTCCTCATTCATCCTTCGAACCTGTTCTAAGTCTGCGTCTGAAGTGTGCTTTTTGGGTTTATTTCGCCTTGGTAGCTGTTTACGGTTGCTTAGAGGCTCTTCGAAGGCGATGACGTCTGCGGTGATTTCGGTGGTTCTTTGGGAGAAGCGAGAGCCGATGGATAAGGAGTGGCGGCTGGGAAGGAAGGTGTGCTCGTCTGAAGTGATATCAGGACTGGGAGGGTCCGCTTCCGGCTCAGAAGGAGGAGAATAGTGAGGTTGGGGAGGAGAAGCAGGCTTGGGAGTGGGCAGCAACACAGGAGACAGTGGCTCGGGCGGGGACAGCAGGGGTGCACAGGACTCAGATAGAGCAGGGGAGGAGTCCGACTGGAGAAGAATTTCAGTCTGCGGTGGCAACTGAGGTATAAACAAAGCCGGCCTTGGACTGTACTCCTTCACATGCACAGGTCTTGCAGGAGACTGCGGCTTTGTTGGGTTGGGACTTCTGCTGCTCCCTCGCCCGAACACTCGAGCATGGGCGTGCAGCAGGGCTGCCTCTACGCTCTTGGTCAGTTCGCTCGGCAGACGAGTTAGCCTTTGCTCGGTTATCTCCGCCAGCGACCTTAGCTTCATATTACCACTCTCCACTGCGAAACTATGTGAGTACCTCACTGGTATCTGCCTTTAATAGCTGATAACTTCCTAACAGTTTTCATATGTCTGCTCGCTATGCCCCCGCTCGCAAGCGTATCTCCAACTCTCGTCCGAACTCCCCTAAAACCAAGATCTCGCCCACTCACAGTCACGGTCCCTCTCCAGGCCGCTTCCTGCCCCAGCCCCACCCTAGTCACAGACCCACCCTTTCCTTAGGCACTCAAACCGCTCACTTGTCTCTCGTCTCCGACAAGATTGAGAAGCTGCTGAGGACTGGAAGTAGGAAGAGACCAGGCACGAGAGGCACTGCCAGGGCTCATGCGAAGCCAATCAGCCCACTCCACGCAGGACCAGACCGCAGTATTACAAGGCACAAACGAACCTCTTCACTAGCGTCCCGGCCCACCACTTCCCTCCCTTCCTCTCGTCTGGGTCCTGACTCTCTCGTCCTGCACAAGCGGAAACTGTCTGCTGGCCAGACCTTACCAGTCGTGGCCAAATTCGCTCACCGCAGTCAAGTGGGCTACCAGCCGAACAACCCGCACAAAGTCAACCAGGACAACTTCATCGAGGCGGTCAACTTCGCAGGGAAGACGAATGCGTACTTGTTTGCGGTGGCAGACGGACATGGGACTTATGGCCATGAGGTTTCGAGATATATAAAGAAGAGACTGCCGGTGCTTTTGAGCCAGGAAAGTGCGATTTTCAGTACTCCGAAGAAGGCGATTAGTGCTGCTGTGATCAGATGCAACATGGAGTTGAAAAACGCTCAATTTGATGTGAATTTCAGTGGAAGCACTCTAACCTTGGCCTTGATAGACAATTACAGGGTGTGGTGCGGCAATGTCGGCGACTCCCGCACTCTAATAGCCCGGCAACTGCCAGAAGACCCTCAGTCCCATAGCCAAGCCGGACTCAGGTGGATGGCTATTGCCCTGTCCCGCGATCACAAGCCTGATGAAGAGGACGAAGCCTTTCGAATAACCAAGGCGGGAGGCCGAATTGAGTCTTACCAAGACGAAGAAGGCAACCCACTGGGTCCTCCCAGAGTCTGGCTACAGCACCAAGACGTCCCTGGCCTGGCTATGAGTCGGTCTCTCGGAGACTTCGTGGCTGCGTCTGTAGGGGTTAGCTGCGAGCCTGAAACCCTGGAGTTTCCCCTGACACCTGAGGACAAGTTCCTGGTAATTGCGAGTGACGGCGTTTTCGAGTTCATTTCGAATGAAGACGTTGTGAGGGTTGTGGTGCCTTTTTGGAAGGCTGGAGACCCTACAGGCGCCTGCGAAGCCCTTAGTCGCGAGGCTCATAACAGGTGGATTACTGAGGAGGAAGTGATCGACGACATCACCTGTGTAGTGGTCTTTCTGGACGTTAGGAATAGTAGTTTATAATGAAATCAGAGAGTGACTTGGCGGAAGAAGCGGACAAAATGTTGGAAATGCAGGTGGAAGTCAAGGCGGATCCGGAGTCTTCGGACTCAGAACAGCCTGCTTTTCCGTATCTCCTGGGCGCCAGTAGCCGCTACACAGACCCACGAGCTCCTCAGTCGCTTGAGACCATATTGGAGCAGATTAAACAGACGCTCCAGTCCCTTCAGCCTCCCAAGAGCTCCACTTCCGACGTTCTCACGACCTGGGAATTCATCAAAGAACTGCGCAAAGAAGAGATCCAAAGCATAGTGAACATGATAGACAAACTGACTCCCGACGCTCTGCTCGGCAAAGTGAGTGAAATCGAGCAGCTGGCGCACAGACTAGACGTGGACCAGACTCACCAGTTCCTACTAGGAGAAGAGATGAACATCATGCGCAGATAGCTAATATTGCCCTGACTTCAGCAACTCAGTCCCGTCTTTCTACTGCTTCCCTGCCTCTATTCACCCACTTCACTCAGATATCACTCAGTATCCAGGCCATCGGTACCTGCCAGGCATATAATGAAAAAAAGCCTGCGACCACCAATTTGCTCGAGTTGCCGCGAGGACCTGTTCCAGGGCTGGACTGCACCCTGTGGGCACTCCTTCTGCCGTCACTGTTTGGACGCCAACCCTCGCTTTCGGTGTCCTATTGACTTGGAGCATTGCGAGGTGACGGAAATGATAGAGGACAGGTGGCTCTGTGATGTGGTAGCGAAGGGGTATTTGAAGGCAGCAGAGAATGCAGAGGGACTGGGGAGTAGGCAGGCAGTGCACTGTGAGGAAAAGGAAAGCTGTCCTGACGACCACATGGAAGAAGACCTGTTCAAGAGCATGATTCCAGTCTTCCCAGAGGCCGCAGTGAAGTCGGAACTGGCAGAGGAAGTGCTCAGCGAGTACCTGGACATCGAAGGAGTGGAGGAGCCGCAGAGCTCAGGCCAGGCCTACCTGCAGCAGCTGGCTCGGCACGTGAGTGCGAAGATGGGTCTGGCTTATCACTGGCTAAAATCGCTATAGCTTGTTACTAGCGTCTGAGTCCGATTTTGTTGAAAGTGGCGTCACAGCGCTTGGTGAACTCATGGTAAGACTTGGGCTGGCGGGGGTGCGCTGACAGGTCTGCCGAGGGCGCTGTAGGCTTTGGGACTGGGGCAGGGGGCAGGAAATGCGGCTCAATGGACTTGTGGGCGGGCACCTTGTTGTCGTAACTCAACTCATAAGTCGTCCTGAACTCTTTCGCTTGGAACTGCTCCTGCTTCGGTCCGTGTCCGAACAGCAAGTGCTGCTCCACGCCCTCCTTCTTCACACTCTCTCCCTGGAACGCGAGCGGGTCCCTCTTCTCAGGCAGCTCTGCGTTGAGCAGGGAACTGCCCTGGGAGTGGAAGCGCTGTGCAGTGGTGGTGAAGTCGGTGCGAATGGAGCGTGACTGGGCCAAGTCGCTGCCGAACTTGTCCTCTACGAAGTTGGAAATCAGGACGCCGTGCCGGTACAGGTTCTCGCGCTGGTCTTGCTCCATCTTGCGGCGGTTATCTATATGAGTCTGCGACATGGCAATAGGAACTAGCACTGTGGAGGTGTCCCTGGGCAATTCAAAACTGGGAACGTGGGGAGAACTCCCTCAGGTACTAAGCTAAGCCTAACTAGCCAAGGCGTTCCCCCTGTCCACTGGGCGCGCCTACTGCCTCTCGATACCTGACCAAGTAGGTCTTCAGCAGCTCCACATACCGCTCAAACCCTAAAGTCGTCATCGCATACATGATGTCGTCCCCACTGATCGTCTTCCTTCTCTCGCCCAGGCACTTATCGCACGCCTCAGAGGTAATAAAGCTGATAAACTCGGAAACGCACTCTTGGATGCACTCTTTCGCTTCTTTGCTGATTTTGCCGTTCGGCGGAAGGGCCTTTTTCATTATGCGGGAGATGTTGGCGATGGGGAGGAAGCGGTCCTGCTCGCGGCCTTCCTCGTCCTTTTGTTCCTCTTCGGACATATTATAGGACTGCAACAGAGGGAAACAGGGCGGTTTGGCCAGTCAATTACCCTTCAAAGCCAGGTTTCGCTAACTTTCCTGCATGTGATTATCAGTTTTTATGTGGATTCTGCATATTAAGCCTGCATCCAGCGATATACTTCGAGTTCCAGTCCTTCCAGCCTATATTTCTCCAAAAACTCCCCAAATTTCCTCACTTCCGCCTCTCCTCAGTCCTTCCAAAGCCCTATATTCAGCTTTATATGCACTTTTCTCCCATAGCGCAGTAATATGCGGCCTCTTTCCCTCAACCCCGACCACACCGCCTGGCAGGAAAGAGTGGAGCGAGAGCGCACTCGCACCAAGGACTTCTACCGGTAGTCCCTACCTAGTACCGCAGGCGCCCTGTTTGCCCTGCCCTCCCCTAGTCCCGACCGGCCCTACTTCCCTATTCGGCAGCTGCCTATGTTCAGGACTCTGAGTGCGACTTGGAGTGACCCCTTTCACCCGAGGAGGAATATCCCGAGGAACTTTAGAGCGGAGGCGTTTGGGACGAGACTGCAGGAGTTGGATAGGACTAAAGCGGTGCCTGGGAAATTCACAAAAAGTGCGAATTTCGGCGTAGGGAAGGCGAAGGGAAAGACTGAGCTGGAGGTAAGGTCTAGCCAGACTCGCAGACACGTGCAGCGACTAATCACCCAAGCAATGGCTAGAACCGCCGCTTAGCGGCCTCTGAGCCGTTTCTAAGGTCTTAAGTCCTTGCCCAATGGCAGTGTTTCCCCCCTCTCTAGTGCACTACTCCTGCTTTCTCAGCCAGTGGCTGGTAATCTTTCCCTAAAGATGGGCAACTGCAACAACTGCATCGACGAAAAGGCGGATAAGGACGTGAGAATCGACCAGTTCAACCCAAGCAAGCCAATTACAGTGAAAAGCCGCGTCTCCCAGCAGCGGGAAAACCCTGATGCCAGTTCCCCCACCTTCGATCTCCCCGCCCCCCACCAGGAACAAGATGTAGAGGTGCAGTTTCATGATGCAAAGAAGGGACCTATGGCTAGTGCCCCTGTGCAGGACAGTCAGCCTGAGCACAACCCTACACCGCTCTGGGGGCCTGACGTCAAGCCAGCCCCTGAGACTTCCAGACCTGTGGCTGTGTCCAAGCCAGACACCAAGCCAGACACCAAGCCAGCCCCAGAGCCAGAGCCTGTGAGACCCGTTTCTAAGCCCGCCGGGCCCTCAGCCCCTGCAGACGTTCAAACCATCCAGAACACTTTCCGCATTCTATTCGCTAAGAAGGCCGTGCGAGACGCGGAAGGCGGTCAGAAAGACCTGCCCGACCCCGTCGACAAGCGGGCTGAACCCAGCACAGCCTCCTCTGTGCAGGACTTCCTAGGCCTGCTGACCAGAGAGTGCAGGACCACTTTGGAGAGTCTGCCGAAGTACAAGTTCTCCTTCGCTGTGAGAGGAGTGGCGAGTTACCCGCCTCGCACCCTAGGCGACGGCAGCATATATGTGGGCCAGTGGGCGCCCGTAGGCAGTGGAATTTACCGCAAAGGCAAAGGCCGCGTCTATAAGGTCGACGGGTCTTACCAGGAAGGGTACTGGGTGGGTCCTCGACTGCACGCTCAGGGCCGGATTATCGCTGCCAGTGGAGACTATTACGAAGGCGCACTGCAGGACGGACTCCGCCACGGCGAGGGCTTCTTCAGGACTTACGACCAGCGCACCGACTACCAGGGCTTCTGGACGAACGACCTGAAGCAAGGCAAAGGCACAGAGCACAAGCCTGACAACTCCACCTACGTAGGCGACTTCGACCGCAACGAACGCAGTGGCAGAGGCAAGTTGACCACTGCCGATAGCAAGGAGTACACCGGCAGCTTCCTGAATGGGCAATTCGATGGGCAGGGAGTGCACACTTGGAAAGACGGCAGACGGTACGAGGGCGGCTGGAAGAACGGGAAAATGCACGGCTTCGGGAAGTTCGTGTACCCAGACGGAAAGACCTATGAGGGACAGTACTCGGATGACAAGAAGAACGGCAAAGGCATTTACAAGTGGGAAGGCAAGATCTATGACGGAGACTGGGTCGAGGGCAAGATGCATGGGGTCGGCTTCCTCACTACGGACAAGGGCAAGAAGAGGTATGAGTTCCGCAACGGAGAGCGGGGCAAGGAAATCCGCGAGTAGGTAGTTTCCCATAATGAAGCGCCTTCGACCAGCGCAACAGCGAGTGGTGCCTCGGCTGCAGGCTTTAGTCCGCGGCTTCCTGCTGCGCCGCCAACTCCGTCGCCAGCGAATCCCCAGCTTCTCCTCCCTGTTTTCCTCCCGTCTCTGCACTCACCTGGACCCCTCCTCCCTGTCTATCCACCACTCCTGCATTGAGCTCTATGACCCCTTCGCTCTCGAAACTTGGCGCAGAAGGCCGTTCAGACCTGATATTGTGGTGACGGAGGAGACTTTGGAGCATGTGGACAGGCAGATGGACACATTGGAAGACCTGCATGCGGAGGATGACAAGCAATATCACTACTATGACGACCTGAACAGGTCCAACACCAAGGGAAAGCGGGACTTGTCGCCGTATGACAGCTCGATTTTGCTGGATTTGCACCGCTCCAACCATCGCAAGTCCAACCGACTAGTACTGGACTCGCCCTCAGGCCTGCAGCTGCGGCACTTCCTGCACCGCAGTCACTCCCTCAGCACAGCGAAAGACCCAGAAACCAGGGTGGACCTACGCAGAAAGAAAGCCAGGAGCCGTCTAACGGACTCCCTAACCCCCAGCCACCGTTACACAGGGCTAAAACGACTGAGTAATAAGGTAGGAGTGAGGAGAAGAGAAGGCAGGTGCATTAAAAGACTACTTGAATAGCTGTAAGGCGGGACTGTGCGCGATAGTGCTGTCGATGTCTGCGATTTTCTCCCCTATTGAGAGAGGGTGGGCGTGGGCTAGTTCCTCCAGCTGAGTCTTTAGCGTGTGGATTTGAGAGGATTTGGTGCTTAGAAGGGCTTGTAGGACGGATTTAGTGTCACTAGGCAGGGCGGGTGGGACTAGTAAAGGGTCCAGGACTATATTCGGTGCTTGTAGTAGGTCGCTTTGAGCCTCAATCAGCACTGCTTGGCTTTCCACTAGTCTCGCCCTGGCGAAATCTCTTGCATTCTGAGCCTTCTGCAGCTCTTCATTGAGCACATCCAGCAACTACATGAGTCTTACAGTCTGCGCAGACAGTCCCTTCAAGTCTATCTGAGTAAGTGGGCCTCCCAGGTTCACCCTGACCTCCGACCCCTCCCAAGCCAAGCGCTCCACAGCACTTCCCGCCCATTTCCGAGCGTAGAGGGAGTCCTTGGCCAGTAGAGTCGCTAGCTCTGAGTCTGCCACTTCTCTGCCCGCCACAGCAGTGAGGTAGAACTTCCACATTTCCACTCGAGTCTGCACCACGGTTTCTCGCAGAGCATTCAGTCGTCTAAGGAGCAGGATGGTTTCTTGGGACTGGGGAGCTGCTCTACTGGCTTTAGTCCCTTGGCTACTCACTATTGCAGGGACGGATTCTTCAATGGTAGTTTCAGAGATTTCCGTGGTTTTAAGCTTTCTCAAGTCTTTTGGACGGGCAGAGACCACTACATCGTGCTTGGATTGCAGGAGTGGAGCTGCCTGCACCTGCAGTTCCTTCATATCTTCGTAGGAAGGACTGAAGCAGGACTTCCGCTGCATGGTGGCGCGCCTGCTGGAGGCTCGCATTGAGGAGGTGGGAGCCATCCAGAAGACACTGGCGAGGACTGGGTGCTTCTGCAGGATTTGCTTGAATACGTTACTGTCCTTTTGATACAGTAAAGTCAGGTAAAGGGACCGTTTCTGCGTCTTTGCATAGGCCTTTAGCAGGAAAAGCAGTAAAGCGGACAGACGAAGTCGCCGTTTGAACCACTTTTGAATGGTCAGGACGGACTTCCGGTACTTCGCTGTGAACCTGCGGACTTTAGCAGCCCGGTACCAGCTCTGAATCGCAATTGCGGCTTTGACTCTGCGCTTTTCCTTCTCCAAGTTGCTATTTTCTCTGTCTATTTCCGGAGTATCAGCGAAATTCAAGTGAGACAAGTGTTGCTTTGAAGCAGAAGAGAGGGATTTGTTTTCAGACTTGAGGACTTTGATGGCGTTTGGAGTCATGCGGCGGGGTTGGGGGTCCCAAGTGCTGGGCAGGAAGCCGAGTTTGACCATGGATTCATAGAACAGAGGGGAGCCCAGGGCGTGGGAAGTGTTTTCCAGGACTCGGTGGCGTGGCTTTAAGTAGGCGTTGCCATATATTTTCCTCAGGGCGATCCTGGTTCTGCCTACTTCCCTCTGGAAGTGCACCTGTCTCTCCCTCAACTGCAGCCTTTGGGCCTCTGCGGCCTGCAGCACTTTCCTGGACAGTGTGCCTTTCGCCCTCTGCCGGGCGATTTTGGCAGAGAGGTAGGAGTACCTGGCCTTCGTCATTTGCTTCATATCCCCATGCAAGTCCTTTATTATATGGGTCGCCACCCCTGCTGAGTCCTTATCCAGCGTCTGCTTCGACTTCTGCCACTTGTATATCATTTCATACCCTTTCTTCGCATCTTCGAATCGCCGTAGTTGCAGGACCTTCTCAGCAGAGGTTTTGAGCATGTACTCACTGACAGGTCTGGTTAGGCCAGTCACAGTCCTGCGCTCCTGCTCAATTAGACTGTCTGGGTCCACCTCTTCCACCTCCTCAATCCCTCCGGAAAGACGTATATTGGAGATGTGTTTGTGCTTTTTGGGAGTTTTCGCGTCGATGTCGAAGGTGTAGTAGTCCTCGCCGTGGAAGTCTAGGTCGTTTACCCAGGGAGAGTGGACATCATACCTCCATTCCTTGTCCACGGTGGTCCTGCCGGGGGGTAAATTCCGCTCCAACTCTCGGAATCGCCTGGTTTTCGCTAGGGAGTTGACACTGTGGGACTTCCGCATCATTGACTTGAAGGCGGACTCGTGCTCTTGCGACCACTCCTCGGCCTTCAGCACGTATTTCTTCTTGAGGATGGAATCGGAGTAGCGGGGAGTGGCGATAATGCGGTACAGCTCTGAAGGGTCAGTGGACAGCATGGAGTACACTCGAGAATTGAGGTGCTTCATAGTCAGTAACTCGCTGGACGGCAAATGCTCGAAGGCTCTTTCAGGCTCACATTTGAAGCTAATCCGCATCAAATCCCCCAGTCCCGACCCCGTTTCAGCTGCATTCCGAGTAGAAATTTCCCGTATTTCCTCCAAAGCCTTTTCATGTTTCTGCTCTTCCGATAAGACTTTCATAGGCTTCGGTGGAGGGCGAACAGCGCTGACTCTCTGCTCTTCCAACTTGGCGGAAAGCGGCTTCGACTTGTGACTAGTGCGAGTGCGTCTATGCACCCGAGGCTTGGGAGTATGGGCAGAACTCGGCACATCCTCAGTACTCGCAGTGCTCTTCAGCGCCCCTTCCACACTCTTCACTTCCAGCAAGTACTTGGACAGGGTGCGTTTGCTAGGAAGCAGTTTCGGACTGGAGTGTAAAAGACGGTCCAAGCGGCCTGCTTCCTGACTGGATTTCGGGTCGAAATCAGCTCTGGTGACTGCAAGTCCGGAGTCACTGTCGGAATCACTGTAGTGCAGTTCTCTCTGTAGGTCCGAGTTTCGGATTAACACTGAGACCTGTTGGCCACTTTGCGGCTCAGTCTGTTCCTTCGTGGTGTGGAATCTCCTGTGCGTTTGCGACTTTGGCAGTGGCAAACAACTTATCTGTCTTTTCTTCTGAGTCAGGCGGCCGATGGAGGCTTGTAACTCCTGCTGAGAGGAGAACTTGTGCTTGAACACGCCTGCAGGCTGATAGCCGCTTTTCTGCCCCTTCGTGACTTCCTCCAGGCCCAGTTTCTTCAATATCGAGCCCACTTGGTGCGCGGCTTCTCTCTCAATTAGGTCGTCCGCCTGCTCTCCGGCTTCAGTTTTAACCTTTTCACCCACGATTGGGTCATCGGAATTTGGGTTCAGTCGCTGTGCTTCGTCCTTTTGATGCAGGTAGGAGGCGTACTGCCGGTCTGTGAGGACCAATATGCCGCTTTTGCTCTGCGACATCTATTATCCTGGCTACAGACTCAGAACTAAGGTTTGCGAGTCTCTGCGGCGGTGACGCATCCAGGGGACTGCGACAGTGGACCGACTGTAGAGGTTGGCGGCGATTAGGGGCCCGTGGAAGCTGCGACGGTACAGGGCGTCGAGAGACATGTCCACAGATGTAGTAAGTGGCTTTTCCCTGGGTGGGAAGGGCTGGATGCGAAGTTGTAACTTGTCTACCTCGGCAGTTACTTCATCTAACTCCCGAGATATGCACTGGATGCGGTCCAAAGGAGTGAGGCTTCTGGGCGCCGGGCGGATAGTACTCAGCGGCCGAGTCCTTCGCTTGCGGAAGCGTGACCCTGCCTTGCGCACTGTGAAGGCTGGAAATAAGCGGATCACTGAAGTGTCTGCAGTGGTTGCCATGTCTATTTAGCCTCCTCCACTTCTTATAGGACTCTAACACCTAGGAGTTCCCAATTTCGACTTGTATCAAAGGATATAGTCGAGTCACGACCTTTCCCAAGGATATGTCACTTTTGAGTGAAGCACGTGTACTTTGGCCACTGAATTACGCCACTAGTACTGGTTGTTCGAGTTGTTTTGGTCTGGGCGGGTCGATTAGTGGAGAGCGGGCGAGCAGACTGAAGCCTTTGTGCTGTGTTCCTGTCAATGGTGTGCTCGGTTACTCCACACAAGTCAATACTTAATGGTTGAGGAAGAGAAGTCCGCCCCAAGAGGCAAACAGGAAAGGCGGGCTTTTGGGCCAAGTGAAAAGCGTATCAAGTGTGCCTGTCCTCTGTGGAAGGCTGCATTCCTAAGAAAGCCAGTAACGGCCGAGTCAAGAGATACAATGGCATGACTCGCAGTTACTTGTATCGCATTGAAAACACTTAATCCATGCAGCACAAAGGACTTGGAGTACCTATAGCGTCACTAACACAGCCAAGGCCTGAGAGGTGCGTCCGAGGGACCAAGCTTTTACAGGGCTGTGTGCAGGTCAGCATTGCAGTGACTTCACTTGGTTTGAAGCCAGTCAACAAGCTGCGCATACAGGCGGAAAAAGAACAGTGAGCCAGAGGTCGCTGTATCCTGGAGGAGGGTGAAGGAGTGGAAGGAATGTCAAAGGGAAATGGCTGAAAGAGGGATCTAAGGGGCAGCCACTTATCCCCTACTTCATCGCCGTGCTTATTGGCCATAGGCTGAGATGTCAGCAAGGCTTTTACTCACAGGACTTAATAATGGTCGCTATTTTGTCAATCGCTAGTCTCCTTCTAACCTCATTCGCGGCATCTGCGAATATCTGCAGTGAAGAAATGTGCCCACTGGCCTGGGTGAGGTCCACATAGAGAGGGGATGGACTGTGCGACTTCTCCTGCAACTCCCTAGCCTGTGGCTGGGATGGAGCCCCAGGACTGGACTACCGGACGAGTGATTGCTACGAACTCTGTGCCTCTGCACTATCCGACCCCTCTCTACTGGGCGATAGAGTGTGTGACGGGCCTCCTTTTGCTAGTGAGGAGTGTGCGTGGGATGCTGGAGATTGTGGGTACTGCGCAGAAGGCTGTGAGTTGCACATAGGCTTTGAGGAAGATCTAGGCGATGGGAATTGCAAGGAAGCTTGCAATACGCCTTCTTGTGTTTGGGATGCTGGGGACTGTGTAAGCTCTACGTAGGGCTTTTGTAATAGCGGTTGTTTCGAGTTGATGTTGGGAGATGGGGCTTGCCAGTCTCAATGTCTCACTCCTGTCTGCTCCTATGACAAAGGAGATTGTGATGCAGGCTTATGTGGAGCAGGTTGTTATCCTTCCATGCAGGGAGACGGCTTCTGTCAAGTCGAGTGCTACACACAGGACTGTCTGTGGGACCTTTCAGACTGTTACTGCTCTCCTGGCTGTGTGTCTTCTATGTTAGGAGATGGTCATTGTGATGAGTTCTGCTATACAGAGGCGTGCGAGTGGGACGCACAGGACTGCGGGTGCGCAGCAGGATGCAGATATTCAGACTTGGGACAGTGTAAAGAGGAGTGCTTAGTGCCTGCATGCAACTACGACTCCTGGGCCTGGAGTACCTCTCCTTGCATCTCCGACTTTTCCCTATTTCAATGCTCTCAGACTTGCATTTACGAGAACGATTTCTTCAACTTCAGATTTGATTGCCTAGTGGAACTCACCTGCTGTAATACACATATTACAGTGTCACTATCCTACTGCACCCTACCTCTCTCCAATAGCACTATATCCCCAACCAGTGATAGAGTGCTTCCTGATATCACTTCAGAAGAACACCCTGCAGTCTACTATGTAACTCCGGGAAATGACTATGCAGGCATAGGCAGCCTAGTC
>Ga0247837_1001599_pt1 | contig 46080 bp, 30 predicted proteins | sample LaCtaG_2_FD_187115 | JGI IMG/M metagenome (GOLD analysis project Ga0247837, IMG submission 187115) | Freshwater microbial communities from meromictic Lake La Cruz, Castile-La Mancha, Spain - LaCruzMarch2015_14.5m | ecosystem: Environmental > Aquatic > Freshwater > Lake | place: Spain: Castile-La...
AAGTGATACGATTCACCCTGGTCGGTCAGTCTGCTTCTGAGGTGAGAAGAATAATCCAAGCAGAAGGTCATGAAAATGACAGCGAACCCACATTTCCACTTGCCAAAACCGGAGCCATATCAACGTCCTCGTCTCTACCGACAGCGTCGGCGGCGAGACCGCGCGGCAGGTGTACGTCACCGGCGTGAACGCACCTGGAGCCAAGCCTTACAAGCAGGGTCTCACCCTCTCCCAGGCCATCCAGTCCGCAGGCGGTCCCACCCCATTTGGCAGCATGAGAAAGGTCAAGCTCATCCGTGCTGGGCGCACGCCGACTGTCCACGATCTGACAAAATACACCGGCAATCCCGCTGTGGATGTCCTCGTCCAGCCAGACGACCAAATCATCGTGCCGGAGTAAAGGCCGTGTCCCGCAAGCACCAGCCGCAGCCCGATCCCGCGCGCCGTGCCGTCTTTGACGAGGTGCGCGCCATTTATGTCGAGTTGGAGCACCGGCCGCTCCAGCGCGACTGCCAGCTCCGCACCCAGTGCTGCCATTTCCGCCTCACTGGAAAGACGCCTCACCTGACCCTAGGCGAGGCACTCTACGCAGCCCAGGGCGTGCGCGCCAGCGGACGTCGCGACGTGAAACCCCACCCCGACGGTGCCTGCCCTCTACTCGGTAAAGACAACCGCTGCACCATCTATGCCCACCGCCCCTTCGGCTGCCGCACCCATTTCTGCCAGCATGCCGGTGGCATGTACCCGCGCAAACACATCGCCGATCTCATCCACCGGTTGGAGGCGCTGGATGAAAAACTCGGCGGCGACGGCTCCCGCCCCCTGGAGTCTGCCGTGGCAGATGCCCTGGCCTAAAACACCGGACCGCCACACTCCAGTGCGGCCAGTGTGGAACGTCCTTGACGCTGCCCCAGCCATCATGCCAATAACCCATTACTCCAGCCCCCCATGACCTTCGAGTTCGCCACCGCCACACACATCATTTTCGGCTGCGGAACAGCGCAGCAGTTACCGGAATTGTGCCAGGCCAAAGGGCAGCGCGTGCTCGTGGTCACCGGGCGGGACAGCACGCGCGTCCAACCACTCATCACGCCCCTCAGCGCTGCGGGATTGCAGTCCGTTATACATTCGCTGATCGCGGAACCTACGGTGGAGGATGTGCAACGCGGCACCCTTCTAGCCATTGAAAGCGGCGCGCACGTCGTGGTCAGTATTGGCGGCGGCTCAGTCATAGACGCAGGGAAGGCCATCGCCGCTATGGCGCGGCAGCCTGGCGATCTTTTCGACTACCTGGAGGTCATCGGCAAAGGCAGGCCGCTGGAGGCACCGCCGCTGCCATTCATCGCCGTGCCCACCACGGCAGGCACGGGTGCCGAGGTCACACGCAACGCTGTCTTGTCCGATCCCACCCGGCGTGTGAAGGCCAGCCTGCGCCATGCTTCCATGCTACCAGACATCGCGCTCATTGACCCGCAGCTCGCGCTCGGCTGCCCGCCCGCCGTCACCGCTGCTAGTGGCATGGACGCGCTGACCCAGTGCCTGGAGGCCTATGTCTCCAGCAAAGCGCAGCCATTGACCGATGTCTTTTGTGTCGAGGGGATCCGCCGCGTCATGTGTTCTTTGGAGCGTGCCGTGACTCACGGTCATGATCTAACAGCGCGCACGGACATGGCCCTGGCGGCCTTGCTCAGCGGCATGGCTTTGGCGAACGCCGGACTCGGTGCCGTACACGGCTTTGCCGCGCCGATCGGCGGCATGTTTCAGGCACCCCACGGCGCTGTTTGTGCAGCCCTGCTCCCTCATGTTTGGGAGGTGAACGCCGCAGCCGTGCAGCGCTGCGGTGACGGCGGAAAAATCGCCCGCTTTCGTCAGGCCTCCACGCTGCTCCTGCCAGGGCAGGGGACTGACGATCCCGTTGCCGCCGCCCAAATGCTGCGCGGGCTGGCCGAAAGGCTGGAAATCCCCCCGTTGCGCCAACACGGCATCGTTTCCAAAGACCTGGATGAGATCGCCAAAAAAGCCGCCGCAACCAGCAGCATGAAAGGCAACCCCGTCCCGTTGACCGACGCAGAGTTGCTCCGTGTTTTAGAAGCCGCCTTGTAAGCCTGATTCAGACTCTCAAATCAGCTCTTCCCCCCACTAATACCGCGGCATCGCCGGGTCCACCAGGTCTGCCCAGGCATCAATGCCCCCGCGCATGGATTGCGCATTCACAAAGCCGTGCTGGCGCAGCCAGGTAGCGGCGCGCTGGCTGCGCATGCCGTGGTGGCAGTAGATGATGAGGTGCTCGTTCAAATCATGAAAGCGCAGCGGTGCCAGCTCACCGAACTGAGACAGCGGCACCAGTTCTGCGCCCTCAATGCGGCACACCTGCCATTCGTCATCCTCCCGGCAGTCAATCAATCGCACGCTGTGTCCCGGCCTACCGATCAGGTAGCAAACATCATCCACACTAGTTTCGAGGGGCGTCTGGCTCATGGGCGCACCGTGACCGGCGTGCCGACGGCCACATTATTATAAAAGATGGCCGCCATGTGGGCAGGCATACGCACACAACCGTGACTGGCAGGGTAGCCCGGCAGGAAGCCCTCATGCATGCCAATGCCACCCGTGAAGCGCATGAAATGGTGCATCTTTGACCCCTCGAAGCGCGTGCCCGGTGGTGCCTTATCCTTGGTCACGTCAATATTCGCCACGACCACATTGCCGGCACCGTCCACGAAGTCGCCATAGAGGTTAGATTTGTGCCACTGGTCCTTTTGGATCACCTTAAAGCTGCCAGTCTTCGTGGCGTGCTTTTGGTCGCCCGTGGACAATGCGGAAACTCCGGCCAAAGAACTGCTTTTATAAAAGTACGCCTTCTGGTCACTGAGATCAATGACCACGCTCGGCGGACCGCTCATGCCATCGCCATCCCAGTAGGAGTCCATGTCCTGATTGTAGAGCGCAGAGTGCGGGACGGTCTGCGGCGCGAATGCCTCCAGGTATTGCGTCTGCCCGCGCTGCGGGCTTCTGTTAGTAGAAACACAGGAGGCAAGGGTGATGAGGAGCGAAAGGGCGCAGAGCCGCAGAATAACAGAGAACATGGTTTCCAAAGAAAGTGTGGTGCGTGTGAAGACCGCACAGGCGCGCGGAGAATGCCGCACCCGGTGCGGGCTGTCCAATGGTTCCTCGTCAGCGGTCATGCGCCTCTCCGCCTACCGAACGTGAGGGAAAACAAACCGCCCCCGATGACGGGCGGTCATCGGGGGCGGGGTTGTTTTGTGGGAGTGTGTGGCTTTGGATTACCAGACACTGAGGGTGCCGGTGAAGGAGGGCTTCGGCCCGGCAGTTACGATCACCCGGCGGAGTTCCACGCCCATCGTGGCGCTTTTGGTCTCAGTGGAGTGGTTGAGGAAATTCCAAGCGCCCGAATACACACGGTACCAGGAACCGGGACGGCGGGTCTGACCGGCGGGGGCGATGTTCTGCGTGTGGTCAAAGAATTCCCGGGTGCCCGTGCCGAGGTTGATGCCCAGCGCGGAGGAGATGGCCACCATTCCGTCACTGTCCGTTTCGCCGTCGCCCATGTTACGCTGAAAATAGGTGGGCATCCCCTCGATGCCGATGTCTGTGAAGGGCACCTGGTAGGCAGCGCCTGGGGCGGAGAAACTTTTGACCACGGTGGGAATCAGGCCGAAGGGGCCGGTGCCGCGCACTTCAAGGACGGAGAAGGTGCGGCGCGTCAGGTCGAGCGATTTGCCAGTGCCGATGGAGGTCAGGGTGCCCCAGTCACTCTGGAGGACATTGTGCAGCGCATAATCCAGAGCGACGAGACCGTGGACGGTGTTTTTGACGATTTCCGGGGTGGTGCTGACAAAACCGCTGGCTGCGTTGTGGCTCGGGGTACGGTAAAACTCATCGGCGGGACTGCGGCCACCATAGCAGTAGAGAGGGATCAGGCCGCCGTCCGTGCGGGCCATGCGGGAGGGGTGCAGAGGCCCCTGGTTCATGTCCCTGCAAAAGCTGGAGGTCAGATGGCCGAGGTCGTCTTGATCGCCTGCCAGCACCGTGAGCACGCTGCTCATCTGGATGGGGGCGCTCTGCGGCAGGGAAATGTTGGCGATCCTCGCCGCATTGCGCACGATGCCCCAGATGGTGTCCACAAATCCCTGTGTTTCCGCAACGCCTTCGCGGATCGCAGTGGCATTGTCCGGTATCGGACTGCCATTATGCGGCGTTCCCACCGTGATGACGAACTTTGTCTGGTCACGGAGGAAGCGCGCCACCTGCTCCTGCTGCGGCGTCAGGTCCACACCAGCCACCTCGCCGGTGGGAGCAGACATGAGGTAGCGGCAAACCAGGCCGCCCTTGCTGTGCCCGACGAGGATCAGATAGGGATCAACACCGCAGTATTGGGCAAACTCGTGATACAACGCATCAATGCGTGAGAGCACCGTGCGAGCCTGCCGGCCCAGCCCGACCGAGCCATCGTGGCGGACGAAGGCTGCCGCAGTTCCCTTGAATTGCCGTCCATCCGCAGGCGGCATGTCGGCAAAGGCAAAGTTGTTGTTCAAATTGTTGTCTGTCACTGCGCTCGTCTGCCAGTTGTTCTTTGTCAGCTCGATGCCACCCTTGGTGAAAAGGTTGCTGTTGGTGTTGCCCAGCACCGCCGAGGTGAAGGGAAAGTCGAAGTAGAAGCGCGAGTAGGCCAGCGTGTTCGGACGCGCCACAGGGTCAACCGGGGTCTGTCCGTCCGCAGGGCGGGCAGTGCGGCCATGAACCAGCACCACCAGGGTGGGCCGGAGACCGCGTACCGCCGGAGTGAAGACAGGCGGCAGGCCTGGACGGCCAACCAATTTCAGGTTTTCCGCCACGTCACGGAGGTCGAAGCTGCTCTGGGCGCGGCTGGTGGCGGGAATGGCGGTGGCAAGCACCAGCGTGCCAATGCAGGCGATGCGGGCGCAGTGTTGGATCAGGTTGCTGTAGATGTTCTGGATGGATGTTTTCATGATGATGTTTGGTGGTGAGATTGTTTCAGTTCTCACTGCCCTGATGCGCGCCGTCCGGGAACTTGCGCAGAAAGTGGGAAATGTTTTTCACTGCTCCCCGCCATCATGATTTCTCCGGCAAGAAAATCGTGCTCGCCGACGATTCAGCGAGCCGCCATCATCCAGCCCGCCATGAAACTCACCACCGCCCTCACGTTCCTCCTTGCCCTCAATGCCACCGCCGGCACAGACTGGAGCCGCTTTCGCGGACCCAATGGCACCGGCGTAGCGGCGACCACAGGCCTACCCTCTGCGGTGACGGAGGAAAATACCGTGTGGAAAGTGGACCTCGGCAAAGGCTGGTCATCCCCCGTACTCTGGCAGGATAAAGTGCTCGTCACCGCCGAGACCGGCCCCGGCAAGCGCAGCGTGATCATGCTGGACGCAAAGACCGGCAAGGAAGTGTGGCGGCATGAGGAGAACTTCGCCGAGCATAAGAAGCACAACTTCAACAGCTTCGCCAGCAGCTCACCCTACGTGGATGCGGAGCGCATCTACATCAACTGGAGCACTGGCACGACCATCCAGGCACTCGCCCTCGACCACAGTGGTAAGGCTTTGTGGAAAAATGAGCATGTCGCCGACTACATCCATGAGCACGGCACCGGCATCTCCCCCATCGTGGTAGAGGGCATCATGATCGTGCGCAGTGAGTTCGACTGGCAGCGTGATGGCAAGGTCTATACCGAAGACCCCGAGCAGAAAGCATGGAAGTCCTGCATCGTCGGACTTGATGCGAAGACCGGCAAGCAGGCATGGAAGCTCGATATGCCCAACTGCCTAAACACCTTCTCCACCCCCGTAGTGCATGATCTGGCAGGCGGGAAAAAGGAGATCATCTGCGCTAACAACGGTAGCGGCGTCATGGGCATAGACCCCACCACCGGCAAGATCAACTGGCAACACAACCCCGGCTTCAACCAGCGCAGCCTCGGTTCCGGCGTGCTGCAAGACGGTCAGTACTTCTGCACCTTTGGCACTGGCGGCGGCGTGAAGGAATTCGCCGCCATTGATGTCAGCGGCGCAAAGCCAAAGCCAGTGGACTTCACCTTCAGCAAAGGCCTGCCCTATGTGCCCTCGCCGCTGGTGATGGGCGACCTCATGTACCTCCTCGGCGATGGCGGCATCCTCAAGGTCGTCGAATTCAAAGGCGGCAAGCAGCTCTATGAGGAGCGCGTCAACGGCAGTGCTGGCAGCAGCAAATTCTTCAGCAGCCCCGTCGCTGGCGATGGCAAAATCTTCTGCGGTAGCCAGCAGGGCGACCTGATCGTGCTCAAAGCCGGGCCAAAGTTCGAGCAACTCTCCGCTAGCAAGCTCGACAGCCCCATCAACGCCACCCCCGCCATCGGCGACGGACGCCTCTACGTCCGCACAGAAAAAATGCTCTGGTGTGTGGGTTCCAAAACCCCGCCACTGCCCTGAAAAGAGGTTCGCTAGCTCGCCAAAAGATGTCGCTGGCGTGATCGGCCGCTCTTGCCAAAGTCCGCGCATGGCAGACACAGGCACACTTCTCATCACAGGCGGCGCGGGCTACATCGGCTCACATACAGTGCAGCATCTTCTCGGATTCGGGGAGCGCATCGTCGTGCTGGACAATCTGGTCTTTGGCCACAAGGAGGCACTCCCGCTGGATCGCATCACCTTCGTGGAGGGAAACATGGCCGACGTGGGTTTGTTGGACCGTCTTTTCACCGAGCATCAACCAGAGGCGGTGCTGCACTTCGCTGCCTTCGCCTATGTGGGTGAGTCGGTGACGGACCCACTGAAGTACTACCGCAACAACCTTGGCGGGCCACTGTTGCTGCTGGAGATGATGCAGCGGCATGGCTGCAAGCGGTTCATCTTTTCCTCCACCTGCGCGACGTATGGGAACCCGGTGCAGGTGCCGATGAATGAGGACCACCCGCAGTCGCCGGTGAACCCTTACGGCGCATCAAAGTGGATGCTGGAGCGCGTGCTGCGTGACTGTGATACGGCCTGGGGGCTAAAGAGCGTCTTTCTGCGCTACTTCAATGCCAGCGGCTGTGACCCCGAAGGCCGGATCGGCGAGGATCACGACCCCGAAACGCACCTCATCCCGCGCATCCTCATGGCGGCCACCGGGGAGATCGAAAACATCACTGTTTTTGGCACCGATTACCCCACGCCAGATGGCACCTGCATCCGCGACTACATCCATGTCTGCGACCTCGCCAGCGCTCATGCAAAGGCGCTGGACTACTTGCGCGCAGGCGGTGCAACCACGCCGGTAAACCTGGGCACTGGGCGTGGCTTCAGCGTCAAAGAGATCATTGAGACCGCGCAGGCGGTGACTGGCAAAACCATCCCTGTGAGCTACGGGCCACGCAGAGCGGGCGATCCCCCAGAACTGATTTGCGATGCGGCGAAGGCCAAGGCCGTGCTCGGCTGGGTAGCGCAGCACACCGACCCACGCAGCCACATTGAGGCCGCGTGGAAGTGGATGACCGGTCCACTCAAGGGGCGCTACCCGCGCTAACCAACTGTGAGAAAAATCAGTGCCTGGAGGCATTTAGATCGTGATCCGCCGGTTCCGCGCCGTGATGGGCCAGCACCCCACTGCCGCGCCGCCCTCGACCACTACAGCCTCTCCATGCATTGAGACCGTGGGGCACACATGTCGCGGGATGCCGTGCAGGCTCTGACCGATGGCAAACTCATGCGCCCGCTCTGTTTCCAGCACGAGATGCTCCTCACTCTGGATGATGACTTCTGCCTCCGGCAGCTCCATGAAACGCACGCGTGGATGCGGATTCTCCGGTGCCACGGACTTGTGCCCCAGGTCCAGCGTCACGCGGTTCACGCCCGGCTTGCTGATGACACGCGCCAATAGCACCGCAGCGTGTTGAAAAGGCATATCTGCGAACTTTTCCCCATACCCAAAGTCCCACAGCACCGTCGTGCCTGGTGACAGGATGCGCCCCGTGCTTTCGGCATGAATGGCGAAAGTAGGCGATCCACCTGCCACCAGTTCCCCCACGACCACGCCTTCATTTTCCAGGGTCTTTTTGAAAATGAGCACGGGCGCAAACGCTGCCGCGCATCGCTCGCGCCGCACGCTCAATTCGGCATCGTGTATGTGCCCGTCATAAGCATGCAGTCCGCAGAATCGCAGCCCCGGAGTGCCCAGCATGTGCTGCACCAGCCGCGCCGCCGCCGTCCCTGGCACGATGCCCGTGCGGCCCATGCCGCAGTCCAGCTCGAGATAGATGCCCAGCGTGACCTGCCGCTGCTGCGCCGCTACTGCCACCGTGCGGATCGTAGTCTCGTCATCGGCAATCGTGGAAAACTGCGTGCCGGGGAATTTCACCGCCAGTTCCGCCAGCCGCTGTGCCCCCGGCCCCACACAGGGCAGCGCCAGCAGCACATCCGCCGCGCCCGCGATCGCACACATCTCCGCCTCGGCAATGGTGGAGCACTTGTATTTCTTGATGCCCAGCTCCATCTGCATCGCCATCACCGGCCCGAGCTTGTGCGTCTTCACGTGGGGACGCAGCCGCTCTGGCCCGCCAGCGATTGCGAGCATCAGCCGCAGATTATTCTCAATGCGCTCGCGGTAGAGCAGCAGCGCGGGTGAGGCGATTTCGGCCTCATTTTCGATGTGAAACCAGGGCTGGGCGTGCATGACAGGCTCAGCCGACATCAAAGAGACTCTTCAAGGGCAGCGTGAAGCTCGGCAGCACCTCGGCGCTCTCCAGCACATCTTCCCGCGCAGCCTCCAGTACGCGAATGTCGCGCGGCGAGGTATAGGCGTAAACCTTCTGCTGAACGGGCGTCACGATCCAGACCAGGCTCGTGCCGAGGGCAAAGTATTCATCCACCTTCTCGAGCAAATCACCCATGTTGTTGCTGGGGGAAACGATCTCCACCGCCAGATCCGGGGCCACATGCAGCATGGTCTCAGTGATCTCCGGCAGGCGCTCCTTCGACCAGTAAGCCAAATCTATAGCGCGTCCTGTCTTCGGCTTTGTGTAGAGTCCGACATCGCCGGACAGCGCACGACCTAGCTTGGATGTTTGACACCAGATGCCAAAATGCATGGCGAGGTTGGTCAACAAGAGGGAGTGCATTGGGTTGTTCATAGGCAGCAGTTTGACGATTCCATTCACCAGTTCAGCCGGACCGTTATCAGCCACCCAGATTTCAAACTCCTCTGGCGTCATCGTCTGGGGTGCTGTTTCATCCGCAGGGGGCGGCGGCAGTCTTCTGTGGGCGCTCAGCGTTGCAGTACTCATGGGCGCAAAACTATCATCCGCACCCGCTGACGCAAGACTTCATCTCTGCCGCCTTTTTCGTGGCACTAATGCGTCGCACCGCTACTGTCGCGCACTTTTTCCCGCATGGTCCGCCTCATCACTCAGCAAGGTCAGCTCATTGACTGGAAGGACGACAAAGTGCGTCCTTTCCCCGACAACCTCGTTTATCTCGATCTGCTGAACCCTTCACGCAGCGAGGAACAGGAGGCCGAATCCTGGCTCGAATACCAGCTCCCTACCCGCGAGGAAATGCAGGAGATCGAGGAGTCCAGCCGCCTCTACATGGAGAGAGGCACCCTCTACATGACCGCGTGGATACCCGTGGGCCTTGACACTCCCGATCCCGACACCACCGCCATCTCCTTCGTTCTCGCCCCCGACTGCCTCACTACCGTGCGCTACGCCGACCCCATGGCCTTCCGCATCTTGGTGGAGCAGGTGAAACGCCAGTGCCCCTGCCCCATGAGCAGCGACGCCGTCTTCCTCACCCTGTGCGAGTTGATAGTCGCCCGCATCGCCGATGCCCTCCAGACTGTGGAGTCGGATTTGAAAAAAATCGGGCGTGAGGTCTTCCGCCTTGATCCGCAAAAGGCCAGCGCTGCCGTGGAAAAAGACCTCGGCGATGTCGTCCGCACCCTCGGCCGCCGCAGTGCGTTGGTGGCGAACCTGCGCGAGAGCCTCGTCAGCGTGAACCGCATGCTGCAATTCTTCCTGAACAACGCCGCTACCTGGATGCGGGGCGACCTAGCTGCCCAGTTCCGCAGCGTCATGCGCGACGTGAAGTCCCTGGACGACTATACCAACCAGCAGCAGCAGGAGATGACCTTCCTGCTCGAGTCCACGCTCGGCCTCATCAACATCCAGCAGAACCAGATCATCAAGATATTCACCATTGCCAGCGTGCTCTTCATGCCGCCAACCCTCATCGCCAGCCTCTATGGCATGAACTTCGAGCACATGCCGGAGCTGAAGTGGGCCTGGGCCTACCCCGCCGTCATCGGCCTGCTGGTTGTCTCCGCCCTCGTGCCCATCTGGTTCTTCAAGCAAAAAAAACTGCTTTAGCGCACGCTAGTACCATCACTCCACCTCCGCGATCTCCAGCCTCGGAAACAGCGGCACGGGTGTCCCCAACTGGTGCCCATCGCGCAACATGCCCCATTTCAAATCCCCAAGCGTGAAGCCCGGCGGAATCTCCCAGCCGATCTGCGCGCGCGCCGTCGCCATCGCCGTCGGCATAATGGGACTCAGCAGCACGCTGACATGCACCCAGGCCTCCGCCAGATGGTAGAGCACGCTGTCGAGCCGCGCCGCCTGGGCAGGGTCTTTGGCGAGTGAGAAGGGCTTCGTGCTGTCCACATAGGCGTTCGCGTGCGTGACGATCTTCCACGCGGCGGCGATGCCGTCGTGAATGGCCCAGCCGTTCATTGCCTCAATATAAGCAGGCAATGCCTCAGCCACGGCTTGGCGTAGGGCAGCATTTTCAGCATCGTCGTAATGTGGCACAGACTTGCAGTCTGTGAGCGGAGTCTCTTGATGGCCTTCCTCGCTCTGTCCCGCCTTTGAATCCACTGTGGACTCCGCAACAGACTGCAAGTCTGTTCCACTTTCTCTTAGCACGCCGCCGCGATACTTCTGCGCCATGTTGATGCTGCGGTTCAGCAGGTTACCCAGGCCACCTGCCAGCTCCTTGTTGTATGACATGATGATGCGCTCGTCGCTGAAGTCACTGTCATAGCCGGTAGCAATGTCGCGCATCAGATAATAGCGCAGGCCGTCGGGCGTGAAGGTGTCCGAGAGCACGTTCGGGTCGATCACGTTGCCCAGGCTCTTGCTGATCTTCGCGCCCTTCACATTCCACCAGCCGTGGACGATGAGGCGCGGGATTTGGTCGTCGTTGAAACCGAGCGCGTGCAGCATGATCGGCCAATAGACGGCATGGGCGGGCACCAGGATGTCCTTGCCGATGACATGCGCGTCGGCAGGCCACAGCTTTTCAAAATCAGGCATGTCCGTGTTCCCGCACTCCTTGGCCAGATAACCGGCGAAGCTGATGTAGTTCGTCAGCGCATCGAACCACACATAGTTCACGAAGCGCTCGTCAAACGGCAGCGGGATGCCCCAGCTCAGGCGCTCCAGTGGACGGCTGATGCACAAATCCTGTGGTGTGCCTTCGAGTGCGTTCAGCACATCATTGGCACGATGCGGCGGGTAGATGAAGTTCGGGTGGGTCTTGATGTAACCCTTGAGCCACTCGACATGCTCGCTGAGGCGGAAGTACCAGTTCTCCTCCTCCAGTTCCACCACCTCGCCCCACTCCGCGCCGAACTTACCGTCCGGTCCGCGCTCCTTGTCGGTGAGGAACTGCTCCTGGCGCACGCTGTAAAAGCCGTTGTAGCTCTGTTTGTAAAGCTGGCCGCAGTCGTGCAGCTTTTGCAGCATCGCCTGCACGACGCGCTTGTGCTTCGCATCGGTCGTCGCCGCCCAGCCGTCGTAGCGGACGTTCAGTTTCTCCCACAGCGCCGTGAAGTGCTGCGTTATGCCGTCCACGAACTCCTGCGGCGACAGGCCCGCCTTCTCCGCGCTCTTCTGCACCTTCTGCCCGTGCTGGTCCACACCGGTGAGGAAGTACACCTCCCGTCCATTCAGCCGCTGGAAGCGCGCCACGACATCCGCCATCACCTTCTCATAGGCATGGCCGATGTGCGGCGGCGCGTTCGTGTAATCAATGGCGGTGGTCAGGTAGTAGGGCTTGGCAGTCATGAATCAGTTCTAGAGTGGTAGTTGCTTCGCGCCCTATGGGCAAGCCCCCGTCGCACGACGTCCCAAGACATCTGCCACAAATCCGTCACTTCGTTTTACACGCTCTTTACTCGCCTTTTCACGAGCCATCCGATAGCCTTGATTCAATTCAGCCGCCCCCTCTGCTTATGCGCACACCCTGGTTCCATGCATTTCTCCTTCTCGCAGCTTTACCGCTGCCCGCCCAAGAACCCACGCTGCCTGTCGCACCACCCGCCGATGCGCGTGTGCCGACCGTCGAGCGTGAGCGCACGGTGTATGTGCCGTTTGATGAACTGGAGAAGGTCTTCAAAGATGGCGGCAAGGGCGTGTTTCTGCCGTATCGCGAGTTCCTCGATCTCTGGAATGAACTCACGCTCAAGCGCGAAACGGAGGACAAGCCGCCGCCCGCGGATGCCGTGCTGGCAAAGGCGGAATACACAGGCCGAGTCGAAGGCGAGAGCTTGATCCTCGATGCGAAGATCACGGTGGAGTCCTTCAAGAAAGGCTGGGTGCTGCTGCCTCTGGTGAATCAAGGCGCGCCGGGCATTGGCGAGGCGGAGACGGGGAAGGCAGTGCTGCGTTCGCGGGCTGATGGCGCGGATGTGTTGCTGCCGGAGAAAGGCGTCTATGAACTCGCTCTGAAGATCTATGCGCCCATCATTCGTCGTGAAGGCAAATCAAGCGTCTCGCTGAATCTGCCACGAGCGGCGGTCTCGCGACTGAGCATCGCTGTGCCGGGCGAGGGGCTGGAGTTCACGCTGAATCCAGCGGCAGCATACACCACGCAGGTCGCGGGCGGGCTCACGCAGTTCTCGTGCTTCTTCGGCAGTGGCGCGGCTCAAGAAATCGCCTGGGGCGCGGCGCAGGCGGTCACGCAGATGCAGCCTCTCGTGCTCGCCAGCACGAAGATGAGCACGAAGATCGGCATCGGCTCCGTGAGCACACAAGCGGACATCGCCTTCCGCATTTTGCGTGCGCCGGTGAGTGAGTTGAAGATCGCTTTGCCCGCCAGCCAGGAGGTGCTCGGCGTCACGGGTTCGGGCATTCGCGAGTGGAAGCTGGAAGCCGCCACCGCTGAGCGCAAAACGATCGTCATCATCCCCGAGAAGCCTTTGCGTGATGACTACGCGCTGAAGCTGCAACTCGAAGCTCCCATCGCCGCATTGCCAGCCGAGGTGCGCGTGCCAGAGATCGAGATCGTCGGCGCGGCACAAGCGAATGGCGAAGTCACCATCACCAGCGAGGCGCAGATTGATTTCACGCCGAAGACACTCACCGCCGCCACGCGCAGTCAAAATGCGGCCAGCGGCAGTGTCTTCCGACTGCTGCGCCAGCCGTATGCGCTGACGCTCGATGTCACGGAGGCAAAACCGCAGGTCGAGGTCACCAGCGCCTCGCGCGTCGAGATCCTGCGCGATGCCACGCGGCTAGAGAGCACGCTGGATTTCCAGGTGCGTCGTGTCGGGCTCTTCGATTTGAAAATCACGCTGCCCGCCGGTTTAACCGTGAGTGATGTCAAAGGCAGCGACATCGCCGAATGGAAGGTGGATGCCACCTCCACGCCGCCCGTGTTGAATGTGAAGCTCGCGCAGCAGAAGCTCGGTGCTTTTCAACTCACGATCAGCGGACGCCAGCCGCGCGCGGCTCTCGCCGATGTCACACTGCCGGTGCTGTTGCCGCAGGACGTGACGCGCCACGAGGCCACCGTCGGTGTCACCGTGCATTCGAGTCTGGAGACGAACACCAAAGACCTCGGCGACTTCCAGCAGGAAGATGTGGCCGCGCTTGCCCGACAAGCCGCGCAGAAGTCCGCCACGGATGGCCCCAGCCTCGCCTTCCGTTATCGAGATGCCGCAAAGCCTGGCGTGCTTTCTTTGAAGAGCCGCAGCAGTCAGATCAGTGTCGAGGTGCTCACGCTCGTGGACGTGCGGGAGCAGTCCACGCGCCACACTTGGACACTGGCTTTCGATGTCGCCTACGCCGCTGCGGATCGCTTTGTTTTGGCCGTGCCAAAAGCCATCGCCGCTGACATCCGCCTCGTCGATCCGCTGGTGAAGGAAGTGGATAAAGCCTACGCTCCCACCACGCCGCCCACCTTGCCCGACCTGGCCAACTACGCGCTGTGGGAAGTCGTGCTGCGTGGTGAGAAGCTCGGTGCCTTCACCCTCAGCCTGAGTTTGGACAAACCCGCGCCCATCGAGCAGGGGAAGACCGGCACTGTGGAGCTGCTGCAAGTGCATGTGCCCGGCGCTTTCCAGGAAACCGGCATGGTCGCCGTGGTGAAGGCCGACAGCCTGGAGATCCGCAAGTCCGAGGCCGAGACGCTGGAGGAGATCGACACGCGCGAGCTGCGCGCTGAGTTGCAGCGGCCCGGCGTCTTCCTCGCTTACAAATATCGCAGCCTGCCCGTGAAGCTCAGCGTCGAACTGGCGCGCAACAGCTTCCTCGCCGTGCCGCAGGCCATCGTCACTCATGCCGATCTGCTCACCGCCGTGGCCACCGACCGCGCGCAGACGACCGAGGCGCTGTATTGGGTGCGGAATAACGATCTGCAATTCCTCGTCGTGCGTCTGCCGAAGGGCGCGCGCATCGTCAGCGATGTCTTCGTGAATCGCGAACCGCAGCAGCCCATGCGCCGCGAGGGCAGCGACGACCTCCTCGTGCGCCTGCCCAGCGGCAGCACCACGCGCGATGCCATCCCCGTGCGCTTCGTCTATGAAATGCCCAGCCCGGAGGCCGGTGAAAAGCTCGGCTGGTGGGGCAGCATCGCCATCGCACCGCCCACGCTCGCGGATGTCGGCGTGCTGGAGACTCGGCATCGCGTCTATCTGCCGGACGCCTGGCACTACACCAGCGTCAGCGGCCCGCTCACTCGCATCGCCACAGAGCGCGGCTGGGGAGCCGTGCGTCGTGTCATCGATCCGCTACTGCCCGCCTTCGGCCCAAATCTCGCCGCGCTGGAACGCAGCGTCTGGCGTGATCCACCGAGCGTGCCCGCTGATCTGCGCACGCTCTACGGCCTGCAAGTCCCACAGCAGGGCCACCTCGAAACCCTCCGCCGCCTTGGCCCGCCTGCCGAGATCGGTCTCGGCTTCCGTGGCAAAAAAGTGTCCTACTTCTGGAACAGCCTCTTCTTCCTGAGTGCCTTGTTGGTTGGGCTGCGACTGTGGAAGGAGCCCGTGCAGAAGAAGATGCTGTACATCGTGTTGGGGGGTGTCGGTGCGATGCTCATGACGGGTCTGCTCGGCCCCGCGAACATCTCCGTGGCTCTCTCCGTGATGCTCGCTGTTGGGTTGGTGACAGGTCTTTGGTTTGGCTGTGGAGTTCTGAGTGTGCTCACGGCCTTCGTGAAGCGAAAGCCGAAGACCGTTGTCGTGGTTTCCGCGCCTCCTCCAGTCCCCACCTCCACCCCTGACGTGCCATGAGCCCGCCCTCCGACCGTAGGCCGGATGTGTTCGGCGCGCATGACATCGGCAACACGAGCCATCTCCTCCGCCGAACTATCCGGCTGGTATGGGAAGCCGCGATGTCCTCACGACCCTCCCGATCCAGCCGGATAGTTTGGCGAAGTGAATCCATCGAGTCACCACCCGCTCCCCGCCAAACACATCCAGCCTACGAGCCTTTTGCCTTCGTCATTCGGATTTCGTCATTTACCCGTCTCGTCGTCACGCTGATGTCTCTCCTCACCTCATTCTCCTTTGCGGCAAATGAGCCCACTCGAAAAGAACTCTGGGTCCCCTCCGAGCATCTGAATCAAGTCCTCAAAGAGCATCCCAGCGCCGTCCTGCTCTCTCCCGAGCAATACGACACGCTCATCCGCGACGCCGGGAAGGTGAAGCCCGTCGAAGACCCGAAGAACAAGCCGCCCGTCGATCTCGTCGTCGAGAGCCTGCATTTGAAAGGCAAGCTCCAGCCCGAGGCAGAAACCATCCGCCTGACCGGTACGCTCACCGTCTTCTCCACCTCGGAGGATTGGACGCAGACCGAGCTGCCGTGGCACCTGCCGCTGCTTGCCGTTCATGCGAATGGCACGCTGCTCGCGTCTTTGAGCAAGCTTGAAAGCATCGAACTCCTCGACACACGCGCCTTCACTGTTCCCCGCACACTCCACCTGCACGTAAAAGGCAGGGGCAGACATATGCTAACCTTCGACACGCATCTCCATCTACAGCGAGATGTCGCTCGTGGATGGGGTGAGCTTTATGTCTGCGGCCCTGCACTCGCGGGTTATCTCGATCTTGAATTGCCCGTGGACCTCCAACTCCTCAATAGCAGTGCTTTTCAAAAGCTTGATGCCAGCATGGTGAGGCTGCCTTTCGTCAAAAACACTACCTTCAACATCGCCACCATTAACCGCTCCGACCAAAAAAGAGGACGTCTGGACATCCCCGTCGCCGCTGTAGCACGATGGACCACGGCGGGGCTCATGCTTCCTGATGACGCCCCGCGCTTTGCCGATGGCACCACACTCAATGTCAGCCTGAGTGAAACCGAGGTCATCACCGAGCAGCAGCTCAGCCTCACGAAAGGCGGCACCAGCGCTGCCACACGAGCGATTCAGTTACGGCTCACGCCTCAGGCCCAAGTCACCGCCGTCAAAGGTGCTGAAGTCATCCAGTGGCATCAGGAGGCTGATCAGCTCCACCTCACGCTCGCGGCCAATGCCTCCACCACTGTCTTCACCACCACTCTGCGTCAGCCCATCGAGCCTGAGGCCAAACAAATCTTCTTACCTCAAATTTTCCTGCCTTCACCCACCACGGTAACGGTCAACGTCCGCACCAGCGAAGGACTCGATCTCCTCGCCGTATCCGGCACCGAAATGCGCGACTCATCCATCGCAGGCATGAAGACCTTCACTGCCCCGCTCGCCGCCCTCCCCACTCTCCAAGTCCGCGCCGCCAAACCGCGACTCGAAGTCGATTCCGACACGCTCGTGCAGCTCGACAAGGACAGCCTCACGCTCACCCGCACGCTGAATCTGCGCACAGATCGCCCGGTGCATGAGTTGCGGGTCACTTTGCCGGAGGGCGAGGAATTCATCCGCATCGACAGCGCCGCGAAGGACTTCGAGTGGAAGCGTGTGGCGCGGGTCATTGAGATGCGGTTCCCCACCGGAGTCACGCTCGCCGCGCCCGTGCTCGTGAATCTGCACACGCGGCAAAAGCTGCTCAAAGCCTGGGGCGGCCCGCGCATCCCTGAGCTGGTGAAAGTGCAGCCGCTGAGCATCCCCGAGGCCGTGAAGATCGCCGGATACAGCGCGCTGAGCTTCGATGATTCCTGGCGCGTGGCTTTGAAGGACACCTCCGGTCTGGAGGATCGCGATGCCAAGCTCGCGCCGGTCAAAGGCCGCATGGCCTGGTTCGGTCTGCGCGATTGGGCGCTCGGCTTCGAGGTCGAGCGCGCCGAGCCCGTCTTCTCCGCCGAGATCACCGCGTATGCGCTGCCCCGCGCGCGCACCGTCGAGATCGAGGGCGAGATCACTCTCGACATCAGCGGAGCGCCCTTGCGCACCTTTCAGCTCAAACTGCCCGCCGCTGAGGCCAAGCTGCTGCGCATGACTTCGCCACTCATCGGCCAGCAACAGCTCGATGAAGCCACAGGTCAGTGGACATTCACGTTGCGGCAGGAAAGCACGGGCCGTCAGCCGCTGCGCTTCCGCCTCAGCCTGCCCGCAAAGGTCGCCGCGAATGCCGAACAAACCTTGCAGGCAAGCCTGCCCGTGATCGAGCTGCCCGCCGCGCGGCGCTTCGCCGGCACCTGGGTCATCGAGGCAAACACCGACACGCAGGTCAGCTTTGAATCCCAGTCCCTCCAGCCGCTCGATGTCCTGCGCGCCCCGCCCATCACCGGCTACCAGCCGCGACATCGCCTCATCGCGGCCTACACCTACGGCACCGGAGCCCACACGCTCAGCCTCACGGCGAAGCGTCATGCTCATTCGGAGTTGGCGGCCCTCGTGGTGCGTGAGTTGCGCATGATCAGCACTCTCGGTGAAGACGGCACCGCGCTTCACGAAGCACTGCTCAGCATCCAGCATAGCGGAGAGCAGTTCGTGGCTCTTGCCCTGCCAGAGGGCGCGGAATTGCTCGCCACTGCCAGCGATGGCATCCCGGTCAAACCCATCCGCTCCGCCGAAGGCACGCTCGCCATTCCACTGCCACCCGGCTCCGCCAATCAGCCTTACACAACGCTCCGCGTGCAGTATCGCCTCGCCGGAGAGCGCTGGACCAGTCGAGGCAGCCTCCAGCTCGATCCCGTCCGCGTCCTCGGTACCACCCCCGTGCTCGCCACTGAGTGGCGCGTGCTTGTGCCGCCGGGGTATGCGTATCCGAAGGTGGAAACGACGCTGGAGCAGACGACTGAAGAGGATGTGCCGAGAGTCATTCCACAACTCTTGATGACGGTTGGGTTAGCTTCTGGGGTTGTCGTGCTCTCGGAATCGATCTTGGAGAAGCAGGTGGATTACTTATCGGGTGGTCCTCACCCTGAAGAATCTGAACTTCAGCACAAAGTTCAGCAAAAGATGCGTGTCGTCTCTACTCAACAAGGAGCTACTCGACTCTACGAGGAAAGTGCATCCTCTGAATCTGCTACAGAGATGAAAACCAGGTCCATCATTTATCCTCAGATTAAACTGGAGAACGCGACCATTGAAGAAGCATGTGAGTTCCTTGTGGTTCAGGCGCGCGCACTCGATGTGAATGAGGCGGACCCTTCTAGAAGAGGTTACAGCATCATCGTAAAGGCTGGAGAGCATTCAACGGGTGCCAGAATCAATTTGGATATCAAGAACGTGAGTGGCCAGGAAGCACTGCGATATATTTGTGAGTTGGCTGGCATGAAATTCAAGATTGAGCCTTGGACTGTTTTGATAACGCCCGTGACTGAAACAACGGCAGAGCAGTTCACCCGAATTTACCAAGTGCCGAAGGACTTTTTGACGATGGGTGGAGCTTCCAGCTCAGCCGTTGGTGCAACTCCTGCGGCCCCAGCAGATCCATTCGCATCACCAGATGTCGCTGTTTCGGGTTTGATCCGAACTATGACAGCCTCGGACATTCTGAAGGCTCAGGGCATCCTATTCCCTGAAGGTGCCAATGCAGAATTCGATCCGAGAACCTCACAACTCATCGTGAGAAATAGTGGCCCAAATTTGGATCTCATCGAAGCATTCACTGACTCCCTTTTGACCTACCGAGAAAATGATGACGATGGGAGAAGAACCGCTGGCTTGCTGGTGAGGAAAGCCAACAAACCTCAAGCCACCAAATCCAACCTCATCTCCCTCGACCTCGATCTCCCCTCATCCGGTCAGGTGCTGCGGTTTTCGGGGCATCAGGCACCGGAGGCTTTGACGCTGCGGTATGTGTCGTGGGAACGGCAGCTTGGGTTTGCCATGCTGGCGGCGGTGACGGGGATCGCGGCCTTTGCACGATGGGGCAGGCGGCGACCTTGGCGGAGTTCGTTGCTCGTCGTGGCGGTGCTGACCTTTGGCGCGCCGCTGATGATGACCGGCCCCGCTTTGGCCCTGGCGAATGCGCTGATCTTCGGCTGGCTGCTCGCGCTGGGTGGCTGGATCGTCTGGCGTGGGGTGGAGAAGACGGCTAACGCGCTGAAACTCGCGAAGGGTAAGGAGGTGGCGGTATGAAGCCGAACACCCAAAGTGAAGTAGCCTTTTCGGCTGATTCACACCGCACCGCCTGGATCACGCTCGCTGAGCGTGGTTCTCAAATCCTCGGGGTTCCTTGCCGTATGCCACAGCAACGTGACCACCACCCAATCCTGATGAAGACGAAAGTAGATCGCATACGGGAAGGGCTTGGCGAAGACTCGGCTGAACTCTTTGTAAACTTTGCGGTGCGTTGCCGCGAGGCGGATGATCTCTGGGAGTTGAGCGCGAAAAGCGGACAGAAATCTGTCGCCCAACTCACGTCCGCCATTTCTGTCATACCACGCAGCCGCCTCTTCAGCGTCTTCCCAGACTTCAGGAAGGATGCGCAGCAGCTTCATCCGCGTTTGGCTTTCAAAAAGGCATCAAACTGTTCCAGCGTCAGTGCCCGTGAAGGATCGCGCTCAAAGCGAGCCCAACGTGAATCGAGTTCTCGTTTCTCCGCCTCGCTGACTTCTGGCTCATCGTTCGAGTCGCCGATGGATTGCCAAAGAAGTTCCACCAGCAGCAGCTTCTCGCTGACGGGAAGTGCCTGGAGTTTGGGGAGATCGTTTGGCGTCATGGCTGGATTATCTAGTCCGGCTTTTGGAATTCAAGCGCGAGATTCATCAACAGCGTCTCCCCCTCACCCCAACCCTCTCCCCGGAAGCCCAACTCAAGTGTTCACGAAATCCACCGCCGGTGCGAGGGAGCCGAGCCGCCAAGCCTCCAGAGTTCGTCATTCGATCTTCGTCCTTCTTTCATCATTCGGGCTTACTCATTCGTCATTCTGCGCCGACCCGGCGGCCCACACGGTCATCGTGCCCTTCGATGCCACCCAGCCGATGGCCGAACAAAAAGCGGCTCGCTACTACCTGCCGTATGCGGATTTCCAGAAACTGTGGACTCAGGCGAAGACGAACCGTCGCCCGCCGGTGCTGGCGGCGGACAAGCAGGAGGCGCTGATCCATAGCGCGCTTTATCAGGCTCGCGCAGAAGAGCGCGCGCTGGTGCTGGAGGTGAAGCTGGAGGCGGTGTCGCGTGGGGACTGGACGAAGCTGGCGCTGCCTTTCCAGAGCGAGCAATCATTGCTCGTGGGAGAAGTCACGGTGGATGGCAAAGCGGCGGCTCTGAATGAAGGCGCGCTTGTTTTGGAAAGCCCGGGCACACATCACATCACGCTCACGGCCACGCTGCCGCTGGCGCGTGATTGGCAGATGGCGAAGCTCACTCTGCCGCCTGCGCTCGCGGCGTTGCTGGCGGTGCAGGTGCCGAAGTCGGACGGTTGGCTGCGGGTGAATGGCACTCCGGCGCTGAGTGTGGAGGACACGGACGCGGGCCGCATTTTCACCACGGCGCTGGGCGATGGCACGACGCTCACGCTGGAGCGCAGCGCGCGTGGACTGGCGACTCAGCTCGATGCTCCGGCGGCCTCGGCCACGGTGAATGCATCGCTCTATTTAAAGGAAGGTCGGCGCGATGAAATGAGCACGCTGATCACTTATGAGTTCCCCGGCAGCACGCGACGCACGCTCAGCTTCTCACTGGATGTCGCGCCGTTGGATGCCAGCGCGCATGAGCTGCACACGCTGCGCGCGCAGGTGGCTGGATCAAAGGAGAGCGTGCCGATCCAACGCATCGCCTTGACGAGCGAGGGCGTGCAGCGGCGGTATGTGATCACGCTCGGGCGTGAGGTGGCGGATCGCGTGGAGCTGTATCTCTCCGCTCATGTGCGGAGTCGCGCGGGGGCGCAGCAGGCCATTCGTGGACCGCGTGTGGAGGCTGGGCGGGTGCAGGAAACCGTGAGCGTGAGTCATGATTCCAACTTTGACGTGAAGGCTCTGCCCACGACCACGCAACGGCGCGTGGAGATGACGGCGCAGCAGGGCTTCACCACGCTCGCCTTCCAGCAGACGACTCACGCGGCGCTGAGCTACACGGCGACTTCGCGCACGGCACTGACGAAAGCGGCGGTGGATTATGTCTTCCAACTCAGCCCGCAGAAGATCGAACTGATCGCGGCGCTCTCGCTCCAGCGGAAGTCGGGGCAGTGGACTCATGCGCGGCTGACGCTGCCTGGGGGCGGTTATGAGGTGCAAAGCGTGACGGGTCCGGCGCTCCAGGCCTGGCAGCATGAGGGCACGGATTTGTATCTGCACTTCCAGCCGGGCGTGGCAGGCATGGACGCGCGCTTCATCGTGCATTTGGCGCGCACTGTGGCGCAACCGGCGGTGTCGTGGACGCTGGAGCCGCTGCGGATGGATGGCTTTGAAAAAACGACGGGGCGCGTGCTCATCACGGCCCATGCGGCGAGTGAGGTGCGGCTGCCTGCGCTCGCTGCGGCCTCAGGTTTGAAGGAGATCGATGCGACGGCGCTCGATGGAGTGATCGCCATCGCGCCACCGATCGAAAAGAAGCGCGCGCTGGAGTATGACAGCGCCGCGTGGTCGCTCGCGGTGCCGCTGACGCCGCAGCCTGCACGCTTCACCGCGGAGGGCGTGGCGCTCGTGCTGGTATCGGACTCAGGTGTGCGACTCTCCCAGCAAGTGGCCGTGCAGGTGACGCAAGGCGCACTGCGTCAGGCCACGATTCGCCTGCCCGCCGCGCTGCCGGAGGCCGTGGTCACGGGGCCGCTGCTGCGTGAGCTGCGCAGTCGCGTCGAGGGCAGTGAGCGCGTCTATGATTGCTCTTTCCAAACCGATGTGCTGGACCGCGCCGAACTAACCTTCGATCACGATCTGCCGCTCGGTGCGGAGCTGGTGGTGCCCTTTGTGAAAGTGGAATCCGCCGAGCGCCTGACGCGCTATTTTGTCACCGACAACGTCTCTGCTCGCGAGGCCAGCGTGGCGGAGAAGACCGCACTGGAGACCGTGGCGGATGCGGCCATGCCTTATCTGCCGAGTGGTCTGGCGCGTCCGCAGTTTTACCGCGCCACGGCCGATGGCACACTGAGGCTGGCTTTCCAGCAACTCACCGCCACTGAGGCGAATGCCGCACTCGTGACGCTGGCAGACATCACCAGCGTGCTGCGTGCCGATGGCGAGCGCTGGGACACGATCACCTACTCGCTGCTGAATCGCACGATGCAGTTCCTGCCCGTGCGGCTCGATCCGCGTGCGGAGCTCATCAGCACCAGCGTGAATGGCGAGCCGGTGCGCGCGGATGAGGAATCGCGCGATGGGAAAGTCGTGAAGCTGGTGCCTTTGATTCAAACGAAGCCGGGGCAACGCGCGCTGGAGGTGCGGCTGGTGTGCCGCTTCCTTGCTGACAAAGCCGCTGGGACGAAGTTCGATGATCCCGAGCTGCCGGGCCTGAGCATCGAGCGCACGACCTGGACCGTGTGGACACCGAAAGGCACGGTGATCGACGACTTCGACGGCAACATGGAGGAAGTGGATGCCGAGGGCCGCGAGCTGCAAAAGCTCGAAGGCATGCTCTCCGAACTTGGAGACGTGAACCGCGAACTCGCCTCAGGCAAACTCGGCTACGACGACGCCAAAGTCGCCTATACCCGCGCCGATAGTCTGGCCCAGCAAGTGCAGCAGGCCAAAGAAGCCGTGATGAGCAAAGCGGAGAAGGTTGGTTCGCGTCTGCTTTCCAGAGGGCGATATGAGAAACAACAACCGCTAGTACTATCTGACGGCATCGGTGTGATGCCGGAAGACGAGATGGATCAGGACGTAAAAAAACAGCGTGACCTCCTCTCGAAGAACTGGTCTAACTATGGCGATAAAGAAGGCAAAACTGAGCCCGATGCCAAGCCCGGCCTCAAGGCGAAGACCGACTGGAATGCGAATGGCCGTGCAGAAGGGAAACAGCAATTCACCGGCAGCAACAGCTTCACCAGCAGCACTGCATTGACTCAAAACGGAGCCGCTGTGGTGAATGACAACATCGCCGTGAACAACGGGTTCTTTGCCAACGATGTCCTCACGGCTCAGTCAGCGAGCGGCGTCATCTCCGGCACAGGTGCCATCGTGATGAATAGCGGCACCACCATTCTGTCAGGCAACTTGAGAGGAGGCTCTGTCACACCTGAGCAGGCACAGGCTTTCAACAACTCCGTCGTCTCCAACGCCACCGTCGGTCAGAACACCGTGAACATCGGCAATGCTCGGGCGAATAATCTGAGCAATGTTGATACGGGAGAGATGAAATTGGAGGTTGGCTACGACAGCCGCCTTACCATCACGGCGAACGAGCCGAGGGCTGGTGGTGGCTTCGGCGCAGCTCCGGGTATGCCAGCCGCTGCGGCACCTGCTCCAGCGATGGCAGCCGATCCATTCGCCGCCTCTCCCGTGCCTGCTCGAGAGCTGACGATCAATCAGGTTCCGAAGAGTCTGGCAGTGCCCTCCAGCTCGCCTGCGAAGATGGCAGAAATGCCGAAAGCTGATGACGGCAATGCTTTTCGCAAATCCGGCACTGGCACGCTCACACTCGCCCAAAGTGCCGAGTTCCTCCGTCCCACAGGCCGCCGCTCGCTGATGATTGATGTGCCGGTGGATGGTGAGGTGCGGCACTTCACGAAGCTGAAGGATCACGCCGTTCTCGAAATCTATCTCGATAAGCCCTGGCAGGCGGGAACGACCTCGAATTTGATCTGGCTCGGGCTGGCTCTCGCGCTTTGGGGTGTCTCGATGCGTGCGCGCAGAGTTTGACAAACGAACTGGAAAGTTCGTTTTACGTCCCATGACCGAGCAACGCGACTGGTACGACACGCCTCTCTATTACGACATCATCTTCGATGCAGACACGCCGAAGGAAGGTGCGTTTCTGGAGGCGGTGTGGGCGCGGCATGGGCTGAGGTCGCGCACGCGTCGGGTGCTGGAGCCTGCGTGCGGCAGCGGACGACTCGTGCTAGAAATGGCGCGTCGGGGCTGGAGCGTGTCCGGCTTTGATGGCAACTCGCGGATGCTGGAGTTCGCACACGCGAGGCTGAAGCGCGAGGGGCTGCAGGCCAGGCTGTGGGCTGACTGGATGCAGGGCTTCGTTTTGCCGAAGGCCGCCGCATTTGACCTGGCCCACTGTCTGGTCAGCACGTTCAAGTACTTGCTCACTGAGGCGGATGCGCTGGCCTGTCTCCAGCGCGTGACAGCGTGTCTGAAACCGGGCGGCATCTGCGTCCTGGGCGTGCATTTGACTGATTACGCCAGCACGCGGCAGCAGCATGAGCGCTGGGTGGCGCAGCGCGCTGGCATCCATGTCGTGTGCAACACGCACACCTGGCCTGCGGACAGGCGCTCGCGGCTGGAGGACATCCGCACGCGGCTGCGGATCACCCACGCGGGGCGCACACATACGCAGGAGACGCGCTGGCAGTTCCGCACCTATGATGCGCGGCAGATGCGGGCGCTTTTGAAAAAGGTGCCGGAGCTGGAGCTGACCGCGTGCTACGACTTCACCTATGGCATCGGCTCTCCGCGCGGGCTGGACGACAGCTACGCGGATGTGGTTCTGGTGCTGCGCAGGGTTTGAAGCTACTTCGCCTCCTTGAGCTTCGCGATCAGGAAGTCGTTGATCGTCTTGAATTTCACGTCCGGCGCACCGGTATAGACGAGGTCAGCGGCAACGCCATTGGCCTTGCAATGCTCTTGCAGTTTCAGACCAAAGTTGGCTGTGTGGGTGGGATCCTTCTGCTCCTGGCCGAGCGCCGGAGGGCCGCCGTAGTTGAGATAAACGGGCGGGTCGTCGGAGCTGACGAGCGCGTAGGGCGAGTACTCGGCGATCCACGGCAGGATTTTCTCCCTCGCGGCGATGAAGGCATCGAAGTTCGGGTAATCTTCCTTCTTCAAAAACGCATGGCCGCCGTACTTGCTGTTCGGCGTCCATTCACGCATCTGCTGCGGGTCCAGCGTCGTCTGTGCACCATTTACCGCTGCACACCACAGACGAGTTGATTCACGTGCGATGGGATCGCTGCTCTTCGGATCGGCAATGTCGGGATGAAAGGCCAGCCACAGGCTGGAGCACGCGCCCGCTGAGCCGCCGCTGGCACCGATGCGCTGCTTGTCGAGGTTCCACTCCCCCGCCTTGCTGCGCACATGCTGCAACGCGCGTGCTGCATCGTGCAGTGGTGCCTTCACTGGCGGCACCACATCCTGTGCCTGCGAGATGTAGCGGTAATTGATCGAGACAACCGAGATACCCTCTTTCAAAAATGGCTCCACTGCGATCCCCGCCTTATCCCCAGCCATCCAGCCGCCACCGTGGATGAAAAACAGCACCGGCGTCGGCTTGTCCGACTGCGCCTGCCAGAAATCGAAGACGTTCCGCTCATGCGGCCCATACTTCACGTTCGCCTGCGTCGGCAGTGGGTTTTTGGGATAAACCTTCTTGGCAGGTGCCTTCGGAGCTTCGGCCTTCTTCGCGGGTGTGTCGGCAGCGAAGGTGATGCTAGTGAGCAAGAGGAGGGAGAGCGCGAGTTTCATGAGGCGCATATAACGCACGGCTTGCCAAACATCTCGCTCGAACCTGCCACAACCATCTGCTGACTTCTTTTTATTTCGCTCTCAGACGGCCCGCGCCTCTACCACATTCCTCCCTGCGGAGAGCACGTCCACCAGCCATTGGCGCATGGCCTTGAAGCCGCGCATGAGCGCGCTGTCCATGACCTCTTGGCAGCCAAATCGGCTGGCAATGGTCTCCTCCAAACGGCGATAACGTGGCAATAGGATGAGCGTGCTGCGGGGTCGTGATGCAGAATCGGGACGATGCGCCACGCTGGGATGCAGGAGACCTTTGCAAAGAACCATGCCGTCGTCAGCAATATTCACGCGTTGCGTCGGCAGGATCAACCAGGGCCGGTAGCTGAAGCGCACCCCGCCCGACTCACCAGACTCAAGTTTGCCAAAGGTGCGCACAGGCACGCCATTCGTGCGGCGTGCGAGGAAGCCCTTAACGCCTGTCAGCACATCCTCGCTAGTGGCGCGCTTGTTTAGCAGGAAATCGCGGCCCATCAGCGTGCCGAAGACCGTTAGGCGGAAGGACCAGCCCGCCAGCAGCGCGCCGGTCAGAATGAGCATCAGAGACACTGCCGCGCCGAGATACGGGTTCAGCGCCGCACTGCCCGCCACCAGGGAGATGAGGCCCAGCTTGGTGAGCTTCAATCCCGCATCCACGATGCCGAAGGGCGACAGCGCGATCAGGACATTGATCGCATGAGAGCTGAGCCACACGACGCCAAAGGCTGCCAGGCACACCGGCACGGTGATCCAGGGATTATGCATCGTGTAGTCCAGGAGGCTGGCCATAGGCATCATCGCCAGACCGGACTCCGCCGCGCCCGCCAGTGCCTGCTCCGGCTGCATCCGCTGATATTGTGAGATGGCCAGAGCCACCAGGGGCACAAAACCCGCGCTAGCCACCAGCGCGCTGAGCTTGTCCTCAAACAGCTCCAGGAAATCCAGCGGCTTTTTCACCAGTGCCGGTGCAGCAGCACCGAGGAAGTCCTTGAGAAAGCAGATGCCAATGAGCATCAACCCCGTGCCCCAGACATACGGGCTGCAATACCACGGCAGGCGGTGCCGCAGCGCCTCCTCAGTGTGGATATACTTCCACGCACCGAGCGCGCTGACCCCCAGCAATGGACTGATGGCTACGCCAGTGATTTCCGAGACGCCCTCAGCCAATGTCACGCCGGGCAGCACGAGGTCACTGCGCAGCTTTTCAGCGACAGTTTCAGGCACGGACTCCTGCGCCATCACGGGCGGCAGGTTCAGAAAACCCAGCATCAGGGCTAGGCAGGCAGGTTTGAAGGCGGGCAGGTTCACGGCGGGGTGGCATCATGGGTTGCTGAGTGAAAACGTAACGGCGCAAAGGATGCCCGAAGTCACCTGTGTGCCAGTTGCAATTTTCGGACTTTATTCCACCCAAACCCTTCGTGGCGGGTACAGCCGCGGGGCAGAAATCCCCGCTCGCACTTCCGCTGATCCCGTCCATCCTCGCCCATGCCCTTCAAAGCTCTCGGCCTCGACGCCAAAATCCTCCAGGCCATCGCAGAGGCCGGTTATACCGAACCCACCCCGATCCAGACTGCTGCCATTCCGCCCATCATCGCGGGGAGTGACCTCATCGGCATTGCGCAGACGGGCACGGGCAAGACGGCCGCCTTTACCCTGCCGATCCTGACACGTCTGGCGACAGCGCCGACCGGACAAAAGCGCACCCGCGTGCTGATCCTGGCACCCACGCGCGAGCTGGTGGTGCAGATCGAGGAAAACGTGATCGCCTACGCGAGGCATCTGCCGCTGAGCATCGCCAAGGTCTTTGGCGGCGTCGGCGAGCGTCCGCAGATTCAGGCTCTGCGCAGCGGGTGCGATGTCGTGATCGCCACGCCAGGACGGCTGCTTGACCTCATGGGCCAGCGCCACGGCGACTTCAGCGGCCTGCAGCATCTCGTGCTCGATGAGGCGGACCGCATGCTCGACATGGGTTTCCTGCCGAGCATCAAACGCATCATCCAAAGCCTGCCGAAGAAGCGCCAGACGCTGATGTTTTCCGCCACGCTGTCGAAGGAGATTGAGGCGCTGACGCATGAATTCCAGCACAGCCCAAAGATCGTCCAGATCGGCCGCCGCTCCAATCCCGCCGAGACCGTGACCCAGTTCGTGTATGAGGTGCCGATGCATCTGAAGCCGGTGCTGCTCAGCCATCTACTCCAGGATGAAAAGCTGGACATGGTGCTCGTCTTTACCCGCACCAAGCATGGCGCGGACAGGGTCGCGAGGCGCCTGGAGCAGACGGGCGTGAAGTGCGCCACGCTGCATGCCAACCGCTCGCAAAACCAGCGCTTGAAGGCGTTAGCCGACTTCAAATCCGGCGCTGTGCGCGTGCTCGTGGCCACGGACATCGCCGCGCGTGGCATTGATGTGGACGGCATCTCGCATGTGGTGAACTACGACTTCCCCATGCACTCGGAAGACTACGTCCACCGCATCGGCCGCACCGGCCGCGCCCAGGCGATTGGGGATGCGATCAGCTTCATCACGTCAGAGGACCAGTCCGCGCTACGCAGTCTGGAGAAATTCATCGGACGCGGCCTCGTGCGGAAAAAGGCGGAGGGCTTCAACTACGCCGCCTCCGCCCCGCCAAGGACTGAGGAGCCGCCCCGCCACCGCGACCCCCGCAGCCGTCCGCAAGGGCGCGGCGGACGTCCGCAGGGTGGTGGGCAAGAACGTAGCGGACGCGGCCAGGGTGGTGGTGGCCGTGAGGAGCAGCGCGGCCAGGGTCAGCAGAAGCCGCAACGCCAGGCTTCGCAGGAACCCCGCCAACCGCAGTCGGCAGAGACGGGAAAGAGGAGCCTGTGGCGGCGTCTCTCAGGCACATGATCTGGGATAGTTGGAAGGCATTTCGCTGTGGATGCGTTTTGAGGCTTGCCTGTTTCCCGGCAACTCATCACGCTCCGTCCATGAAATTCATCCAGCCCTTCCTTCTCTGCCTTCTCCTCAGCACAGGCGCACGCGCTGAACTCACCGCCGAACAGCAGCAGGTGCCGCTGGAGGTTCTGCCAAAGGACACCTCGCTGGCGAAGATCGTCCTTATCGCTGGCAGCACGAGCAACAAGCCTGGCCAGCACGAGTACTTCGCCGGCTGCGCGCTGATGATGGACTGGCTGAAAGCAGTGCCCGGAGTCGCGCCAGTTGTAGTCGCCGAGGGTTGGCCGAAGAATGAAGCCGTGCTTGATGGCGCTAAGGCCGTGCTGCTTTTCTTGGATGGTGGCGACAAGTTACCATTCCTCGAACCCACGCGCTGGGCGCGGATGCAGGCGCTTGCTGACGCAGGCACCGGCTTCATCGTGTTGCATCAGGGAATTGATTGCCCTGCCGACAAGGCGGCTGCTTTCAAGGACTGGTTCGGAGCCGTGTTTCAGGGCGACATCGGCTGCCGCGGACACTGGGATGTGAAGTTTGATGCACTGCCGACTCACCCGATCAATCGCGGCATGAAGCCTTTCGAGCTACTCAAGGATGGCTGGCTCTACAATCTGCACTTCGCTGAAAAGGGCGTCACCCCCGTGCTCGCCTGTCCCATGCCCGACAGCAGCCGCAAGACTGAGGACGCCAAAGCGCACACGGGCCGCGCCGAAACGGTGGCCTGGGCCTATGAGCGTGCCAATGGTGGACGCAGCTTTGGCTTCACTGGCTGCGATCTGCACAGCAACTGGGCCGATGCCAATCAACGCCTGCTCGTCCTCAACGGCATCCTTTGGAGCGCGAAGCTCGACGTGCCTGCCAATGGCCTCGCCTCCGAAGTCACGCCAGAGGGATTGAAGGCGAACTGGGACCGCAAAGTATTCCTCAAAAAGGCGGTGAAGTAGTAGCGCGGGCCGGAGTCGTAACACACAAAGAGCTGGTCACCGCTGATAAGGTAGCCGGGATGGATGCTGGAGCCGCGCTTCTGCGACCACGCGATGAACTCGTTGCTCGTTGCATCGCCTAGCAGCGTGATGTCGCCCTTTGCGCCGGGTTTGATCGCGTAAAGCGGCCCGTAGTGGTAGCCTGCGCCCGCATAGAGCAGTCCGTGCTTCGAAAGTGGAATCTGGCTCACGAGACCAGCGGTGCTGCTTATCTCCCACAGTAACGCGCCATGCTCCGGCGCATAGGAGCGAATTTTGTTCATGCCGATCGTTACCAATTCGGTGCGCTGGCCGCTTTCCCACACATACGGCGTGGACCAAGTGCTGCGCTCCTCGCGTGCCACACGCCAGAGCGTCTTGCCGGTGTTTCGAGCCAGGACTCCTGATCGTTGTCATTCTGAACGAAGATGCGTCCGCCATGCAGCACGGGCGAGGTGCGCGTGTTCCAGCCATCGCGCATCGGGTAGCTCGGCCAGCGGAGCTCCCAGATTTTGTGGCCAGACATGTCACAGAAAACAGGCCGATGTTCGCGAAGTAAGCATACACCCGCTCGCCATCCGTCACCGGCGTTTCATTGGCGAAGGAACTGCGGGGGAGACGCATCTGCGGCGGGATTCCTTTATGTGCCTCAAACTCCCACAGAATCTTCCCTGTCTCGAAATCGAGGCAGTAAAGCATCCACAGATGCACTTCTCCGGTCCCGACATATCCGCCCACATGCGGTGTCGGCAGCTCCTTTTCACCCACCGCTGCTGTCACGAAAACCTTGTCGCCCCACACGATCGGCGACGACCAGCCCCAACCCGGCACCTTCACCTTCCACACCACATTCTCCGTCTCGCTCCACGTCTCCGGCAGCGTCGCGCCCTCGCCGAGGCCGTCGGAGTTCGCGCCGCGATATTGCGGCCAGTTCTGCGTGTCTGCGGCCAGCGCCGAGACAGCTAGTGCGAGAAGAAGGAGGCAATGTTTCATAAGATGTTTGAGACGGCACTGATCAAGGCCTTTTTTCGTTCGTAACGAGCCGCATAATCTTCCCCTTCGCCATGTTGCAGAACAGCAGCTCGCCATCACGCGGATCGACGCCGATGCCGGTGATCGCAGGCTCGAAAGCAATGATCTCGTCCTCCCAGCGTCTGTTTTTCTCGCGCAAGGCGATCACGCGGCCAAAGGCGTAGTCGGCACAGAGGTAGGCGTCTTTGAATTCAGGAAACTTCGTGCCGCGATACACGCGACCACCAGTGATGCTAAGGCCGGTGGTGCGTGGGTATTCGAAGATGGGGTCGATGGGTTTGAAATCTGTGGGTGCCATGTCCTTGCCGGGACCGAGATCGAAAACGTGCAAGCCCTCGCGATGGCTCCAGCCGTAATCGCCGCCTTTGACGATAAGATTCACCTCCTCGTAGAGATTCTGGCCCACATCGGCTGCGAAGAGGCGTCCCGTTGGCGGATCAAAGCTGAAGCGCCACACGTTGCGCAGGCCGGTGGCCCAGATTTCGGTGCGTACCGTCGCGGGATCGAGTTTTTCGCCGTGATGTGAGGTGGCGGCGATGAAGGGATTGTCCGCAGGCACCGCGTAAAAGGCTGCGCCGTTGGCATCAAGGGCGATGGCGGGATGCGGATTCGGTGGCAGGCTGCCGGGTTTCTTGTCCACGTCAATGCGCAGGATCGCGGCGTGGAAGCCTTTGTTGATGAAGCGTCCGTTGTCGAACGCGTCGTTCGCACCGCCGCCATCGCCGACGCTGATGTAGAGACAGCCATCCGGGCCGAAGTGTAGGTCGCCGCCGTTGTGATTGCCTGCGGGGTCGAGTTGCGTGATGAGCGGTTGTTCTTTGTCACCAACAAATCGCGAGACACGCTGATGAAGCTGTCTGCCAATTCGCAGGCTGTAATAGACGAAGTAGTGCCCGTTGCGTGCGAACTGCGGATGAAACGCGAGACCGAGCAGCCCGCACTCGCCTTTGTCATTGAGTTTGCCATCGGGACGCTCAATGACACTGGCGAAGATATGTTTCGTTGACGTCGGTTGATCCAGATTCGTCACGACCTGGATGCAGCCGGTCTTTTCGACGACAAACAGGCGATCCTTCTCCCCCGGAGTACTCACCACGGCCACCGGCTGTGAAAAGGCCTGCCCACCTAGAGCATCCTCCAGCGCATAAGCCATCGGCGGCAGTGGCGGTGGGACGGGAGGCGGCTTCTTCGCCATCGGAGTCTGCGCGGAGACGAAACTGCCGCACAGCATGAACATCAGGACGGCGGCGTGTTTCATGGCGGATCATTTCGCTCCCAGCAGGTGCTTGATGAAGAAGTCGTTCGTCTCCTGGGCCGTGTTCGGCTTCTCATCGGCGTGGCGGATCGTGCATTCGATGCCGAGCATGTCCATCTGCTCCTTGAGCTTGATGCCGAAGTTGATGTGATGGATGCCCTGGCCGGGCTTGGCATCCGGCGGCAGAGGGCCGCGTGGCTCGTTGTAGAAGGCATACACGGGCGGGTCGTCCTTGGTAAGATATGTGATCGCTGCCGCCTTTTTGAACATCGCGCGTGCGGCAGGTGTTTGATACTGGTCCCAATTCAGGCCGTAGAAGCCTTCCAGCGCTGGATGACGTGCGGCAGCCTCGCCGATCCATTCGGTGATGGTGATCGGATCATAGGTGCTCTGTGCGCCAAACACTGCCATGCAGCTCAGCCGTGTTGATTCGCGCAGCACGGGGTCGGCGTTCTTGGGATCGGCCATCTCATCGTGGAAACCTATCCAGAGGGAGGTGCCTGCACCTGCTGAGCCGCCGGTCGCGCCGATGCGTGTGGGATCAATGTTCCATTCCTTCGCATGGGCGCGCGCATACTGGATGGCGCGGGCGCAGTCCATGTAGTGAGCTGGAAAGGTGACCTCGGGCGAGAAGCGGTAGTTGATCGCCATGATCGAGATGCCTTTGCTCCGCAGAGCAAAGAGGGAACCCGAGATGCCCTCCTTGCTTCCGGCGCGGAAGCCGCCGCCGTGGATGAAGACGACGAGCGGTGTGGGTTTGTCCGACTTCGCCTTCCACAGGTCGAGCACATGGCGCTCATGCGGGCCGTAATGCTCGTTGACGAGGTCGGGTTTGATTTTTGGAGCCTGCGGCGCGGCTGTTTGGGCGTGTGCGTTGCCTAGAACGAGGAAGCTGACAAGCAAGGCTGTCAGCGCGGATGAGAGTCGGTGCGCGTTCATGTCAGTTGGGTGATTGGCTGTGAAGGGAACGTTGCGGAAGGCGGGAGCTTGCGGAGGCTTCTCGTATCTTTCTAGACGTGTTTAAAAACTTGGCTCGCCGATGCTCTGGCGGGGAAGCACATCTGGCGTCGTTGTTGGGTTTGCTGTTATTGCCTCAATAGCAACTGCACCCAGCGCCTAGCCATCTGCCCTTCCACGCTCAGAGCCTCGCCATACCGAGTTTTTAAACACGCCCTAATGCGCGATGGATGCTAACATGGGCTGACCTCGACGGAGGTATGGGCAAGTCTGCATGGGGGGGAATGTGGAGCAAGCCTTGCTAGTGCTGGATCGCAGCCTAACATCGGCCAATCCCGCCGACCGATGCCCGTGAACCGCTTTTACAACGCCTTTGACTCAGAGACTCTGAAGCCACGCACGACGCACTCGGATGAGTATCGGAATGCCTTCCAGATTGATCGTGACCGCATCATCCACAGCAGCGCGTTTCGGCGGCTGCAAAACAAGACGCAGGTCTTTCTTTCGGGGGAGTATGATTTTTACCGCACGCGGCTGACGCACAGCATTGAGGTCGCACAGATTGGGCGGTCCATCTGCGCGTTTTTGACGCAGCAAAGCGGTCTGCTGGGGGAGGGGTGCTGGATTGACCCTGATCTGGTCGAGTGCGCCTGCTTGTCGCATGATCTGGGGCATCCGCCGTTCGGACATACGGGGGAGCGGACGCTGCACCGGCTAATGGAGCCTTATGGCGGGTTCGAGGGGAATGCGCAGACGCTGCGCATCCTGACGCAGACGCTTTTCAATGAGGGGCGCGAGGGCATGAACCCGACTCGGGCGCTGCTGGATGGTGTGCTGAAATACAAGACGCTCCATGCCGAGGCGGGCGGGGCGAAGAACCACTACCTTTACAACGAGCAGGAGAAGTGGCTGGACTTCACGCTCGGCGGGCAGGCTTTTCCGGTGGAGTTGACGCCGGGGAAGGTGCGCAATGGCTTCCGCAGCATCGAGTGCCAGATCATGGACTGGGCGGATGATACGGCGTATTCGCTCAACGACATCGCCGATGGCATCCACGCGGGCTTTATTACGGTGACGAAGCTGGAGCGCTGGGCCTCTGCGCGCACGCTGGATGAAGGGCAGGCGCAGCATGTGGAGTTCCTCAGCACGGCCATCCGCGAGCAGCGTGTGGAGGCGCGCCTGAACCGCAGTATCGGCGACTACATCCGCGCGGTGGCGCTGGTGCCGAACAGCACCTTCCTCAGCGCCATGACGCAGCGGCACTGCTTTGCGCTCCAGGTGGAACCGGCGATAAGGACGCAGTCGGAGCTGTACAAGAAGATCGCACTGGACCTTGTCTTCCGCAGCCCGCAGCTCCAGCAGCTTGATTACAAGGCGGATTTCATCCTCACGCGGTTGTTTGAGGTGCTGGAAAAGCGCTACATTGAGGGCAAAGGTGGCCTGCATCTGATGCCGGGCACGGTGGAGACGGAGATCGAAAACGCGCTCGATGCACCCATGCGCGCGCGCCTCGTCTGCGACTGGGTTGCGAGCATGACGGACAGCTTTGCCTTCCGCACCTACCGCCGCCTGTTCGATGCCGACTTCGGCTCGATCACGGATTTTGTGTGATGAGCAGCACGCGAGATCATGTGGTGTTGATCCAAGGACTGGGACGTTGAACCTCGCCCCATTCCTCCGATTCCTGCATGGAGGACCAGGCGTCCTCCCGACAAAGGATCACGCCCCTGGCTTACGCCGCCGCATCATCATGGACAGCAAACCCAGCATCAAAAGCACGGCTCGCGAAGGCTCCGGTGTACCGTTGATGGTCAGGCCCCAACTCGTGAGTGTGGCTTCATCACCGGAAGCATTGTCGGCCACAAAGAGGGTCCAGTCGCCATTGGCGTTCAGCCCTTGGAAATTACTCAGGTAGGCCGTGCGCGAGTCCGTATCCAGCACCGTGTCAGGGTCAACATCCCGCGCATCGACCTGATAGGTTCCGGTGATCACTCCGCCTCCGGCGACGTTGTGGATGTCTGAGACGGCGTCATCAGTGAAGGTCACGTTGAAGCCTGAGGCGGAGCTGCCGATCATGTCCAGCAAAGTCTTCCCAGGCCGGTTCAGCAGGACGCTGAAACCAGAGTCGTGCTGGAGGAATGCATACAAATCGCCATTCCAGCCGCCGGAGGTCTCGAAATGCACCTCGAGACTCGTGATGTAGCCGATCGAACTGCCGGAGATGGTGCGGGTGTCCGCCAAGCCGGTGGGGTTGTTGTCGGGGATGGTGGAGTTCACCGTCCAGTCCACCGTCATCGTCATGGCAGCATGAAGGCCAGAACAGGAGAGCAGCAGGGCGGTCAGGACTCGTACGGCGGGAGTGAGGAGAGATTTCATGGGAGTCGGGGTGGGTTTCAATAGTTACTGGGTTCTCAGTAGCTGATGCGGTAGAAGCAATTGGGCTGCGGTGGGCTAGGGTCGTTGAAGATGACGCTGCCGACGCTACTGGCGGTCACAGTGCTAAGAGTCGTCCAGCTCATCAGATCCGTGGACCGCTGCAAGTGGTAGGAGCGGCCTGGAATTCCGGCGAAGCTCACTGTGACGGCTCCGCCGGGTAGTGTCACTACGCTTGGAGTATTCTTGGGATTCAGGCCTCCTGGAACTGCCGTTACAATCACCGTCATGGTGCCATCAATCAAGTTGGTGCCATCCGAAACAGTGACAGAGTAGGTGTCGGTGCCTGTGAAGGTGGGAGCTGGCAAGTAGGTGATCATGCCCGCATTGCGGACAACGACACCGCCGCTCGTGCTAGGCGTGATCACGTTTGAGATTGCCATGGGCATTCCTAAATGGCTGCTGGCGCGCAGAAGTACCTTGGCTTCGCTGACGGAGACTGGCGTTGCCTGCGTCGTGGTAATCGTCATCAGCGTGAATGCTTGTGGCGTTGTCGTTGCGTCTGGCGCAAACGAGGGTGTTTCGACCAACCCTGCATGATCACGTGCCACGCTGAAGAAAGAATAGCTGCGGCCCGCCTGACCTGAATAGCGAGCTGAGGTTTGAGCGATCTTCTCCAGCCAAAGCGTCCACGGACCACTATTTTCTGATACATAGATGTCATAGTTAGCGATACCAGATCCGACATCTGAGCCAGACCAGTTCAAACTGATCCCTGTACCCACGGTGGCGGTGGAGAGCGCTGTGACAGCACTCGTTGGCGGCGTCTGGTCAATCGTGATCAGTGCCTGCTTGTCAGGGGCGGTGCCGGCGGCGGCATTCTGGGGATCAATTTGATCCGTGGTGATGATGGAATTCGAGTCGAAGCGTATGCTGGCCACGTTCCGTATTGCCGTGCCGGTGGGCAGGTTCGGCTTGGCTCGCACGGTGTAGGTGATGAAGCCCTTGCCACGGCCCGTTCCATCTTCCGGCGGCAGGAAGCCGGTCAAGACATCCGGCGGCAGGCCAGTGCCGGGAACGAGGGACTGGAAGGAGACCGTGACCAGCCCTGTGTTGAAGTTGATTGCCGCATCAATCTTAACATCGAAGGTCTGGCCGTTGTAGGTCATAGAATCTGTGCCGGTATAGTGGCTCGCTGCCGTCGAAGGGGTCAGCATGACATCGCCAAATCCGAATCCCGTCCATTGGAAGGTGGCCCAATCGAAGTCGGCCTGAAGCTCGTCCGTGATGGTCACGCGCTGAGCGGGCGCGGTGGCGAACGTCGGAAATGGATTGCCAGCCCCATCCACCGAACCGGGGCCGATGTTTTCGAAATTCACGCGGTAGGGAAGCGCCTTGTCTGGCGCGAGCCAGTTTTCTGGTCCGAAGCCTGCTGGGCCTAGCTTTTCGTTGGGATCAATGGCTTCAGCGACACCGGAATTGCCCTCTTCACCATTTTCATCGCCTCCAGGTGGCTTGAGGAGGCCGCCTCCATCCAATAAATTAAACACCACACCAAAAAATTTCCCGAATACTCCAAAACCAGGTTTCTTGGGGCCCTTGGGGCCGATTTTTGGGGTGATGGCCATTCCTAAATCTTCGAGATCATCTAGGGTGTCGTGGACTCCATCATTGACTCTGTCGCCAATATGCTCCGCTTGGTCAGCAATAGAATCATCGCCGGCATCGCTTGAATTACCGATAAAGTCATTTCGATGAGCGAGCGCTGCGCCCAGCCCATCGGTAGTCACATCCACACCAAGGTCGGCACGATTATCTCCGAACCAATCTTTTATTTTGTTGGCAAGCTGGCCCAGAGCCCCGTTTTGGGCGTCCCCTTGTTTGTAAGTTCCCACCGGATCGAGAAACGAAATGGGATCATTTCCGACGTAACGACGCAAATTCACATCCCCGCCCGCCAAACGGATCGGATCATCCTGCATGAAGTGGCCTGTGCCACTCCGGTAATGTCTTGCCCGCATGAAGATGCCGCCGTCTGCATCCGTCTGTACACCGAATTGGCCGGCGAACTGAAACGGGTTGGACATAGTCTCTGTTCGCAGCAACGAAGCGCCGAAGGGCTCGAAGGCATAGCGGTTGAGCAATGCGCCGGAGTTCTGCCTCACGGCGGTCACAGAACCCGTGGCATCGAAGTCAAACCAGCCAGTATTTCCGCCTGCCACGCGGTTCACCAAGCCTAGGCCATGCAGATTCCTTGCGGCCAACCCAGTGGCATCAAACTCGGCCAGTACATGGACGATGCCAGTCAAATCCAGCAGATACTCGGTGCGCTGCCCGTTCACGATGGTGGCGGTGCGATTGCCCAGAGCGTCATACTCGTGCTGAGTCACACCGCCGAGACCGGATACCTGCGCCAACTGGTTCAGAGTGTTATAAGTGTAAGTGTTGAGACCGTCGGAGATCAGGTTGCCATCGGCATCGTAAGATTGAGGAATGCCGCCGATGCCAAGGTATTGATTGAGGTTGTTGCTCACATAGTCTGTTGCCACGCCGTTGATGAGCGTGCTCACGCGATTGCCGACCTGATCGTAAAAATAGCGCAGGTCCTGGTTCGCGATGGATGGGTTGGTGGAGGCCAGGGTGGCGCGCACGAGCTGCCTAGTGGCATCATAGGTGTAGGTCCAGGTGCCGTCCTGGGTGGTGGCAGAACGCCTCAGCCCACGTTCATCGTAGGTGTAGGCAAAGCTGGTGTGAACGGATTCTTCCGCATCCAGGTTTGCCAACAGAATCAACCTTCCGACGGCATCGTAGGTATGGGTGGTGGCGGTACCGTTGCCTTTATTGACCCGGGCCAGCCGACCGGCGGAGTCGTAAAGATACTCCGCCAGCACGTTGCTAGCGGCATCCCGCAGTTTCCAAAGGCGTGAAGCACCGTCGTATTCATAGCGCGTGTCACCACCCGCGCTATCCGTCATGCGCGAACGCCTGCCATCGGTGTTGTAGAAGTATTCGACGAAACGTGCATCAGGGTAAGTCACCCTGCGCAAGCGATCTCCGTCGGTGGCTGGCGTGTAGGTAAAGGTTGTGACTTTGTCTGCGCCGATTGCAGGATGCTCTGTCATCGTCACCGGATTGCCGCGAGCGTCATAATCGAAGTCCACATAGCTTCCGTCAGAGAACGTGCGGCGATCCAGCAGGCCGTTGCTGGTGAAGGTTAAACCGAGGTTCTGTCCACGACGATTGGCCCGGCTGGCAGGAAAACCGATGGCATTGTAGCCAGACCATTGCTCTATGGAGCCGTCTGCGTAGGTTGTGGTCAGTGGATTGCCATTGGCATCGTAGCTGTAGTTGGTCGTAGCGCCCTTGGCATCAATGAAACGAGTCATCCGGTTAAGCGGGTGATTGTATTCCATTCGTGTGGTGCGCCCCAATTCATCAGTGATCGACTTTGGCTTCAGATTGGGAAACCAGGAGAACTGACGCCGATCCCCGGTGGGGAGAGTTAGCCGCTCAAGATTCCCGTCCGAATCATACTGAACTTCCGTGATTTCACCGAGTGCATCCATCGTCTTTGCCAACTGCCCGCGGTGGTCGAAGAATAGGGATCGCACGTTCGTTCCCTGGGTGATGGTGGTTCCACCAGCATTGTCGTGGCCAAAGGTAACCGTCTCCTCTCCTGCGCCCAACGAGGTGGAAGCAAGCCGCCCCGCTGCATCCCAAGTGAAATGGCGTGTTGTTCCTCCTTGGGTGATGGACGCCAGGGCATTCATGGTATTTGCGGAAACCGGGGGCAAGTAGGTATAGCTGGTCACCTTTCCGTCGTCGGTGGTGACACTGGTCAGGTTGGTTCCTGTATAAGAATAGGTGGCCGAACGCCCTTCCGAGGTGGTGACTTGGGAAATTTGGCCGCTGCTATTGTAGGCAAGGGTGATAATGGCGCCTGAGGTGTGGGTCAGGCCAATCAGGCGCTGCGTCCCGTCGTAGCTGGCGGTGACACGGTTGCCGTTCGGATCTTCCGTGTAGTTTATCCGGCCATCCGCCGTGAAGCGAGTCACCATGCCATTCGTTTCCTTGAGTTCGTAAACGCCCCCACCTTGGAAGGTGAGCGTGGCCGCATCACCTGGGCCGGGGTAGTAGCTTCCGTTTCGCTTATCTTGAGTAAACGTTCTCGCCTCGCCCTCCGAGCCGGTGATGCGAACCACGTCGGCACCAGCCACCGAGTCATCCGCGTCTTTCACAGCCAGGGAGGTGAACCAATAACAGAACCAGCCTCTACCGAAAGGCCCCTCATACCGGCGGGCGTGAACTCCGTTCGGATACCGCCGAGTGACCGCCAACGAGATCCCCGGGGCAGTGGCTGAAACGTCCTGTGCGGCAGAGAGCGTGGACTTGGGCAGGACTCCGGTGGCCTGCAGCACCTCAAAGGCCCAGAGTTCACGGACATCCCTGACATCGCGGCCTTGCGCCTGAAGGAACCGGGCATTGTCCGATAGCATCTGAATGAAGGCACCCGTGGTTTCAATACCCGTGGTGACAAGCGGATAAAGCGCATTCCAGGCTGCGCGCGAATAGGTGGGGGGACGCATGGATCCCCAGCGGTCTGACCAGTCCATCGAGTCGGAATCTGATGTGGTCCATGTGAGTAATTTCAATTCGACGAATTCATCTTGATTGTTCCATGGCTGAAGGAGTCCAAGATAGTAAACCGGTACTGTCACGCGCTCCCCCGGGGCAAGAACACCCGGTTGCGCGCCACTGCCGAGAAATAGGATCTCCGAAGAAGTTCCGGGGGGGAGGCCCTTGGTTCCTGACCAGAAGTTTTCGACGACACGTGACGAATCAAGTGTGAGGATGGGTTTCTCCGCATGATCAAATGCGTATTCTTGAAAGCCGACGGGAACCAGCTCACCCGTTGACGGATCTGCGCTAACCAGACCGATCAAGGGAGCGGGTATCGCAGCCGTTCCGACATTGGCGTACTCGACAATGATAGTGGCTGTGACGTGCCTCCCTAGGAAGCGGGGCATGATGAGCTTGGTTTCGAGTTTGCCTTCTCCGGCAAGAAGAGCGTTGAAGGCGGCGGGCAGTGTGGCGGTGTCGCCGTTGGTTTTCCGCACACGGATGCCATAAGTGCCCGGTGCGGCTGAGTTGGCGGCAAAGGTGGCAGTCAGTTGGGTGAGGCTGTTGATTTGCACGCTGGCTGCCGCAATGGGCGATCCGCTGGCGGGCACAAGTTCCGCCGTGGTGCCAGGTGTGAATCCAGCGCCATACAGAGTGAGCACCGCTGGCTGATTAGTGGCCTGACTTGAAGGAGCCAAACTTGTCAGCGCCACCGTAGCAAGACCGACATCCAAGTTAAAACTTCCAGGAGTGAGAACTTCGTCGGCATAGACCAGCAAATACCATTCACCGCTGGTGGCCTGGGGAACTGTCAGGCTGCGACTCGCCCCTGGACCTGCCGAGTCCTGATACTCGAAGTCCGTTAGGTTGGGCGAGACATTGCGGGAAAGGTAGAGTCTGACGTTGTTCCCCAGGCCCGCGTTTTCCAAGGCGATTGTGAGTGCGCCCGGTTCCGTGACGGTGATGCGAAATAGCTGAGCCTGATTGTTGCCTTCAAGAGTTCCCACAAAAGTACCGTCAATCGCGAGCGTTGTTTGCGCGGTTTCCTCCAACACAAAACTGTAGCTGCCGCCCGGCTGGCTATTCAGGGATACCACCCCAAGGGTGTAGGTGCCGGTCTGCGGCAGGCTGACGAGTCCGGACTGTTCGGAAAGGTAGGTGAACCCCTTGAAGCCCCCCGGCCCCACCAGCGTGTAAGCCACGCCCGGTGCGGTGGCATTGACGGGTCTCAGACGCACTTGCTGCCCGGCGCTCCCAGTAAAGCTCCAGCGATTGGAGGGCGTTTCAAGGTATCCCACCATCTGCTGATTCAGCTTCAACAACCGGGCTGCCTCGGTCGAGGGGGCAAAGTCCGTGGCCGTCACGGCGTTGCTTCCGCTGTTGATGGCAAACGAGCCGCGGCCGTCAATGGTGTAAACTCTTCCTGCGATCACATTCGCAAACTGGCCCGTGGTCGCCTGATTGGAGGACACCAAATTGAAAGTGTTAGCGGCCTGGATGCTGTTCTCAAATCCTTGAAATAGTGCGATCAGCAGCAGTCCACTGCGGGCAAAGGCACTGCTGCCCGCCTCGGTGATCTGGTCATGCCCCGTGCCCGGCGTGGTGCCGCCGATGTCAAAGCTTAGCTTCGAACCGCTGGTCAGCGTGAGATTGCCCGTGATGGCCAGCGTGCCGGTGGTGGAGCCGATGCCGGGCTCAATGATGACCATTCCTCCAGTGGCGCTTACGCCGCCGGTGATCGTGCCGCCGCCCTGGATCTTGCCGCCCGTGATCGTGAAGTTGCCGCCACTGCGGCTTACGCTGCCGCCATTGAGCACCAGTGCTCCGGCGGTCTGGGTGTAAGAGTTAGTGATCAGCAAGGTGCCGCTGTTGACGTTGACCGTGCCGCTGCTGTTGAATGGAATCCCGATGGTGGTGGTGCCAGTTCCGTTCTGGTTGAAGGTGCCTTCGTTGTTGAAGTTGAAGCCAAGGCCGGAGGTGTTGGTGAACAGCTGCTCGTTCGCCGTGGCATTGATGACCGAGTCGCTGCGGTTATTGAGCGTCGAAGGGCTTCTCATGAGGATGCCCCCGCTTGACCAGGTGGTCGTGGAGCCCGCGTCGGGGCCTGCGCCGTCCCCGAGGTTCAGCACGGAACCCTCGTTAATCTCCCTTCCTCCTCCGTTGAGTGTCACATCGCCGGTGGCGGTAACGTTGACGCCTCCCGCCATTTGTGCTGTGAAAGTGAGGTCGCCATTGACCGTCAGCGGGCCGGAGCCGGTCACCGTGCCAGCAGTAATGTTGAGGTTGCAGTCCACGGTCGTGGCCACATTGACATTGACGGGAAGGCCGCCGAATACTGTGGTGCCCGCGCCAGTGAAGGTGCTGCCCGCGTTAAGGTTCATGGTGCCTCCCAGGTTCAGCGTGGCACCGCTGGCGATGACAAAGTCTCCCGTATTGGTGCTAGAGCTGCCGGTGATGAGCAAGGTGCCGGAATTCACCTGCACTAGGCCGCTATTGTTAAGGGTGATACCGATGGTGGTGGTGCCGGTTCCGTTCTGGTTGAAGGTGCCTTCGTTATTGAAGGTGAAGCCGGTGCCGGAGGTGTTGGTGAATAGCTGATTGTTCGCCGTGGCGTTGATGACCGAGTCGCTCCGGTTATTGATCGTCGAAGGGCTTCGCATGAGAATGCTGCCGGTGAGCCAGGTGGTCGAAGATACCGCGTCAGGTCCTGCGCCGTCCCCGAGGTTCAGCACTGAGCCGCTGTTGACCTCCACTCCTCCGAAGAGTGTCACCGCGCCAATGGCGGTGAGGCTTGCGCCGCTTTCCATTTTTCCTGTGAAGATGAGGTCGCCGTTGGCCGTCACCGCGCCGGAGCCGTTCAGGGTGCCAGAGAAGTTCAGGTTCGAGTCCACCGTCGTCGCCGCGCTGGCGGTGATGATCCCGGAGAACAGCACTCTGCCCGCACCGGTGAAGGTGGTGCCGGTGGACAAGATCTGCGCGCTCGCGATGTCGAGCGTGGCCCCGCTGGCGGTCTGGAAAGCGCCGGTGTGGGTGCCAGTCGGGCTGATGATCCGCAAGGTGCCGGAATTCACCTGCACCAGCCCACTGTTGTTGAAGGCAAAGGAAGATGAGCCGTTGTTGACCGTGCCGATGGTCGCAATGCCAGAGCCGCCATTCTTGGTGAAGGTGCCCTCGTTGTTGAAGACCATCGAGCCGCTGCGGTTGATGTTGCGGAAGGAGCCGCCGTCGAAGCCGACGATGAAGTTCGAGTCGCTCTTATTGTTGATCACCAAACCACCGTGGACCAACGGATCGCCGGAACTCCAGGTGGTGTTGAAGACCGGTCCGGAGCCGTCGCCGAGGTTGATGGTGCGCCCGCTCATTTCCATGCCGACAAGGACACCGCCGCCGAGGGCGTTGATGACTCCCGAGCCTTGAAGGTTGCCGCCTCCCAAAGTGAGGACATCGTTTGCCGTAAGGGTGGAACTTCCGCTATGAGTGCCGCCCGTCATGGTAAACTTCTCCACCGTGATGGCCTGATTCACCGTGAGCGCGCCGCCGTTCAGGATAGCATCGTAGGTGGAAGTGCCGTTGTTCGGAAAGGTGCCCGGCGCGGTGGGCGTGTTCCATCTGGACGTTTCCGTCCAATCCCCCGAGGTATTGTTCCAAGTGGACGTGTGGTCTGCCGCCTGGGCGGTGGCGGCTCTGGAGAGCAGGAAGAACAGAAGGGCGGGAGCCAACCACACTCTGGCGAGCACGGCTACGGAGGCGGGGATGGAGCGGGGATTCGAGTGCATGGCGCAGGAGTGTGATGGGCAAGACTGGGAGACGGGGAGAGGAAAGACGCGGAGACTGGGAGCGGGGAGACGAGGAGATGCTTGGAGCGGCTCAGGTGTGCGGATGGTTCTTCCTCGTGGGCGGGAAAAGGGTACAGGCGGGCTCCCAAAAAGATGAGATTTGTTTTCTGCGGACGGCTTGTGCCAGACGCCTTCACAGAGCCGTCTCACCGAGACGGCCTACAATGGACGCCGGGGAACCGCCTCACAGAGGCGGCCTACAATTCAGAGACGGCCTACAATGGACGCCTGGGAGCCGCCTCACAGAGGTGGCCTACTATTCAGCCGTCTGACACAGACGGCCTACATGACTACAAGACGTCGGCCCGGCGGGGCGGGTGGGCTGGAGCAGAGGGGCATCAGTGGGTGGGCTGAGTGTTGCAGTCTTCCCGGCTCATGATAAAGATGCTCGCATGGAAGGTTTTCTTGATCCTCGCAGTGACTTGGTGTTTCGCCGCATTTTCGGCGAGCATCCTGACATCCTGCGCGATTTCCTCAACGCGATGCTGCCGTTGGACTCGCCCATCGTCAGTCTGGAGTATTTGCCCATCGACCAAATGCCGGTCCTGCCGGTTTATAAGCGTGGCATCGTGGATGTGCGCTGCGTGGACGAGAATGGCAGGCAGTTCATCGTGGAAATGCAGATGCAGTGGACGGCGGCCTTCCTCCAGCGGGTGCTCTTCAACGCGAGCCAGGCGTATGTGAAGCAGTTGGAGAAGGGCGAGACGTTTGAACTGCTGCAGCCGGTGATCGCGCTGAGCCTGCTGGATGACCGGTTTGTCAGGGATAGCGATGAGTTTTATCATCATTACCGCATCGTGAATGTGGGCATGCCGGAGCGCCGCATTGAGGGTCTGGAGTTCGTGTTCGTGGAGTTGCCCAAGTTCCGCCAGGCAAGGCCCGGCGAGGCACGCCGGGTGCGCTGGGCGTGGCTACGCTTTCTGCGCGACGCAGCGGATGCAGGCAAAGCGGGGCATCCCAGCGTGGAGGCCTTTGAGCGTGAAACTGGCATCAATGAGGCCATCAACGAGGCACTGCGCATCTCACGCGAGAGCAACTTCAGTCCTGCCGAGCGCGATGCGTATGACCGCTTCTGGGATATCGTGCGCACGGAGCGCACTCTCATCCAAGGGAAGACCAAGGAGGCCATGGAGCAGGGCCACGCTAAAGGCCACGCTAAAGGTCATGCCGAAGGCAGGGCCGAAGGCAGGGCCGAGGGCATGGCTGAGGGACTGGAGCTTGCGCTGAAAAACATGATGGCTGCAGGCATCGCCGAAGCTAAGGCCAAGGGGATACTCGGGATCAAATAATGAGGATGCAGTGACCTGGGAGGGACATTGTAGCCTGGCGTCTCTGTGAGACGCCAGGCTTGTAGGGCGTGTGCCAGACGCCTGCCCTGCCGTCTCACCGAGACGTCCTACAATGGACGCCGGGGAGCCGTCTCACAGAGACGGCCTACCATTCAGAGACGGCCTACAACACATCCGGCTGACACAGCCGACCTACAATTCAGAGGTGGCTTGCAGCGCGCGATTGACAATTCATCCCCGGCTGGAAAAAGATGCGTATATGCGCCCGCCACGAATCCCCAACTGGCTGCCCGGTGATGCGGACACGATCTACTTTCTGACGCTCTGTGTTCAGGGGCGTCAGGCGGTGCTGGACAACCTGGCAGCGTGGAGCCTGTGCCGCGCGGTTTGGAAGCGACTCGACCGCTGGCACATCCATGCGGCCATCGCCATGCCGGATCATCTGCACCTGCTGCTCTCGCCGCTGGGGGATCGTGATGCCTCACTCAACGCATGGATGAAGTGGTTCAAGCGCTGGTTTAATAGACTTGTTCCCGGATAGTTAAGGAAAGCTAATGAAGCTGGTCGGCGTAGTGAGGGCATGCTGCAACTCGCGCGTATCACCAAGGACTCCCGAACCCTCAAAGCCCTCATCGGCATGGGGCGC
>Ga0247837_1001602_pt1 | contig 46064 bp, 44 predicted proteins | sample LaCtaG_2_FD_187115 | JGI IMG/M metagenome (GOLD analysis project Ga0247837, IMG submission 187115) | Freshwater microbial communities from meromictic Lake La Cruz, Castile-La Mancha, Spain - LaCruzMarch2015_14.5m | ecosystem: Environmental > Aquatic > Freshwater > Lake | place: Spain: Castile-La...
AAACCGACAAAAAAAGAAGTAATTACATGCGCGCTTTCGAAAAATGGGTAAACGGTAACTCAGGAAATTCCTTTATAGATGCAAATATGTTGGAACTTAAACTTACAGGTTTTATGAGCAATCGCGGTAGGCAGAATGTGGCCAGTTATTTATTAAACGATTTGCACATCGATTGGCGCATGGGTGCTCAGTATTTCGAATCGCAGCTTATAGATTATGATGTTTGTAGCAACTGGGGAAATTGGGCATACATTGCTGGTGTAGGAAACGACCCAAGAGAAAATCGGTATTTCAACATTCAAAAACAAGCAGAAATGTACGATGCACAAGGACTATATCAAAGTTTGTGGTTAGAATTTTAGCATTGTTACAATTTCAAGGAAGCTAAAATAAGAAAACCGCTATTTTAGTTTGGGGTCACTAAAGTAAAACAAACAAAGCCTTATTTTACTTTGTATCTACTAAAGTAAAATAATAAAAAATTTATTTTACCTTTGTACTTTAATTTTAAGTTGCAATAAAATGATAATTATTGAGAATTTTAAATCTGGAGAGCTTAGGCAAAGCATAGGGTACAAGTATTTTTTTCCGAATGAAATTAATGTTCCTTGGAATTGGAATAGCCTTCAAATAAATAAACTATTAGAAGAGGCTTCATTTCAGTTAGGTCAACTTAACTCTTTTTCTAAACTGGTTCCCAATATTGATTTGTTTATCCAACTTCATATTACGAAAGAAGCAGTTATATCTAGTAAAATTGAAGGTACTCAAACACAATTTGATGAAGCCTTTTTGAAGATGGAAAACATAGATCCTGAGCGAAAAGATGACTGGCAAGAAGTACAGAATTATACAAATGCATTGAATCAAGCAATTAAAGATTTAGAAACTTTACCTATTTCTTCCCGCCTGTTTTTAAAAACACACAAAACACTTTTGTTAGGCGTAAGAGGTGAGCGAAAAACTCCAGGAGAGTTCAGAAGAAGTCAAAATTGGATTGGAGGAAGCAGCTTATCTGATGCAGTTTTTATTCCCCCACATCATGAGCATTTAAACGAGTTAATTGGCGACCTCGAAAACTTCATACACAACGATAATTTAGAAGTTCCTTTGTTAATAAAAGCAGCTATCATCCATTATCAATTTGAAACAATTCACCCATTTTTAGATGGAAATGGCCGAATTGGGAGGTTGCTTATTACCCTTTTTTTGATGGAAAAAAAGGTATTGTCAAAACCAGTTCTTTATTTGTCTACGTATTTCGAAAAACAAAAAAATTTGTATTACGATAATTTAACCAACGTGAGAACAAAGAATGATATGTTGCAATGGCTTAAATACTTTTTGGTTGGAATAGCTCAAACTGCAAAGCAATCTTCACAAACATTAAGCAACATTATTGAATTAAAAGCCAAACAAGAACATAAAATTCAATCAGAATTTGGCAAGAGAATTAAAACAGGATTATTATTGCACAACTACCTCTTAACACGACCTTTAGTTGCGGTAAAAGATGTGCAAGAAATTTGCAACATTTCTGCAAAATCGGCGGGAGAACTGGTTACATTATTTGAATCAAAGCAAATTTTAAAAGAGTACACAGGCAATTTTAGAAACCGAATTTTTATGTATAGAGCTTACTTAGATTTGTTTAATGACTAGAACGAAACCTTATTACAAATTAAGAATAGCTTTTAAAAATGTCTATCATTGAAATTATTGCAGCAATACTCACGCTCGTTGGTGTTTTCTTAAGTGGACGCCAATTAAGAGTGAATTGGCTATTTGGTATTGCAGGAGCCGCTATTTACACCTTTATTTTTTACAAATCTGTGTTGTTTGCTGAAGCGGCCTTGCAAGTATGGTATGTTGTTTTGGGTGTGATGGGCTGGATAAACTGGTCGTCACAAAACGAAGATTTTGAGATTTATCATCTTAACTGGCGGATTACTACTATTTCCACCATTACAACTGTTGTATTTTCTATTGTTTCTGGCCGCCTGCTCGATGTTTTTTCTACATCAGATGTGCCATATATAGATGCTTCTTTGGCCATCTCGGGTTTGGTATGCACCTGGTTTCTTGCTAAAAAAATACTCGAAAACTGGCTCATTTGGATTGTTATAGACCTTCTCAGCACTTGTTTATATATTTACAAACATTTGTATGCCACTGCGGGCCTTTATTTTATTCTCGCAATTTTAGCTGCATACGGCTATCAACAATGGAAAAAGCAAAAAGCAGTTGCATTCGAATTGCTATAACAGGTCCCGAATCTACTGGTAAATCTACCCTTGCTGAATACTTGGCTGCGCATTTCAAAGGCGTTTTCATTCCAGAATATGCAAGAACGTATTTAGAAAACAAAACCGAAAAATACTCCCAAAGCGACATTGATTTTATAGCGCAGAAAAGCCTCGAAATAGCCCAAATTACAGAAGAAAAGCAGCAAGGATTTGTTTTTTTCGATACCGATTTGCTGGTGTGCAAAGTGTGGAGCGAATTTGTATTTGGCACAAGTTCCGATTGGTTAAAAGAAGCAGTAAAAAACCAACATTTCGACTACACTTTTTTAATGGATGTTGATTGGCCTTGGCAGGAAGACCCTTTGCGCGAGCATCCGCACAAGCGCAGGGAACTTTTCGAGATTTACAAACAGGAATTAATTCAACTCAACAGACCATTTACCATTATTTCAGGGGTTGAAAAGGAACGTGAAAATTCAGCAATTCAATCTATTATTCAGCAATTTTCCAATCAAGATTGAACAAATTTTCTTACCATTCGTTTCAAGTACATGTTCGAAAACCTTTCCGCAATAGACATTGACAGAATCATAGAAATGGCCTGGGAAGACCGCACCTCATTCGATGCTATTTTCGCACAATTCGGTTTAAAGGAAGATGATGTTAAAGCCTTGATGAAACGCGAAATGCATCCCAAAAACTGGCGCAAATGGAGAGCGAGAGTGTCAGGAAGAGCCACCAAACACGAAGCCTTGAGAGACAAAACCGTCAACAGATTCAAATGCACTTTGCAAAAATCCACGGGTAACAGAGTCTCTAAAAAGAAATATTAAAACTTGGGCGTGTCCCTCCGGGCCGGTTCTTCGCTTATACAAGGTATTCGCTCAGCACCTCACGCAGGCTTTTCAGGAAATTTTATGCCTTCATGGTTCCCATGTAAATGCAAAAAGCACATCCATTTATTTTATTGCGAGCGTGTTTTGCTAAAACAATTATTCATGATTTAGAAATTCCAGTTATGTTAAATGTTCTAAAACGTTAACCTTAGTGCTTATAAAAGCAAATTTCTAATGTTCCATTTAAGCAATAAAAGAGTTTGTTCATTACACAATATTCACCTTTGGTTACATTAAATATCTGTTTTTATTGATAAAAAAATGAAATTTGCTTTCATGAGACAACTTCTTGGATTTACCTTTTTTCTCTTTCTGTCAACTAATTGTTGGGCCCAGAGAGTTGATACACTCCCCTCTAAAGATATTAAAATTGCTATTGAAAAGATTTTATTAAATACCAATCATTCTATCGCTATAAGCCAGTTAGACTCCTTATTACAGCAATCAGAGATTTTGAAAAAATTTCCCTTAAGTAAAGCAGATATCTTAAAAGCAAAGGGGAAACAGCAACAGCTCGAAGGTGCTTTATTCGAGGCTACGGAATCATATTCGAAATCCTTCAAAATCTATGATAGCCTGAGATATAACAAAGGAATGGTATCTTCACTTATTCAATTAGGGGTAATAAATATCATCAATCAGAAACCTGAAATCTCGAGAGAATATTTAAATCACGCGCTCCGCATTAGCAACAACGCATCTAACAGTACCATGGCAACTATACTGATTAATCTAGGCGTTACTTATGATATGCAGGGCAATTCATCTGAGGCTATTAAAACGTATAAATTAGCCCTAAATTATGCTGAAAAAAACAACGATAAAGAGACAATTGCCAGCCTTTATCATGGCATTGGTATAGCATATTCTATGTCAGGTGATTTTAAAAACGGAGAATATTATGAAAAAAAGGCCTTAGAATCCCTCCCTTCAAATAAACTAAAAAGCCAGATACTAGGTAGCTTGGGTAGTTTTTACCTAGAGTACGGAAGATCAGATAAGTCTGAAAAATGCCTCACAGAGGCTATTGCGATAGCAGAAAAAGAAAAGTATTGGGACATACTTCTAACTTGTTACCTCAACATCTCTGATTTTTATAGGTCGGAAAATAGAAATGGAGAAGCAGTTCTTGCGCTCGAAAAATATATTAACTTGAAAGATTCTATTGACCGACGAAATACTAATGACAAACTAGAGGAACAAGAAATCAAATTTAGATTTGACTTACAGAAAAAAGCATTAGAATTAAGCGAAATAAAAGCGGAGAACCAAAAGAAAGGATTTATAACGCTCGGCTTTATTTGTATTTTGTTGATAGTTATCTCTTTTGTTTCTTACAGAAATTATAGACTTAAACAAAAAGCAAACAAACAACTTAGCGTAGAAAAAGGATTAATAGAATTAGAAAGAAGACACTTGGAGGAAGAAAATACGATTCTTCAAAAAGAAAACATTATTGCAAAGTTTGAAACGTTAAAAGATCAAATAAACCCACACTTTTTATTCAATGCGCTTAACTCATTATATGCACTGGTTGATAGCGACCCAAAAAAATCTAAAGAATTTATAAAGCAGTTTTCACTTTTGTACAGAAATGTATTGGAGTTTAATGATCACACGGTAATAAACCTGAAAAAGGAATTAGAGTTTGTAAACAGATACTTGTATTTGCAACAAATTAGGTTTGGCAGTAACCTTATCGTAAATGTTAACATTGATTCAAACTTTAACAATTATTTCTTGCCACCATTTTCTTTACAAATGTTAATAGAAAATGCCGTAAAGCACAACGAAGTATCTTCGGACAATCCATTAAAAATAGAAATATCTACTGATACAAATAATAAAACAATTCGAATCGTTAACTCTCTTCACCATAGAAAAGAATCAGAAGTCCTTTCTACTGGTACCGGCTTGAAAAACATCATTAAGCGGTATGCTATTCTTTCAGATTTATCGCCTGAATTTATCATTAAGCAAGATTTGTATATTGCAACGTTGCCATTATTAGAGGAAGAATTATGAGAATTTATATCATCGAGGACGAGCCACTTGCTGTAAAACATCTAATTAATATCATTTCTTCTGTTCTTCCTGCAGCAGAAATAATGGGCGCCGCAGATAACGTTAGAGAAGCAAGTAATTGGCTTTCCCTAAATCATCCAGATTTAATATTTATGGATATTCACCTTGGAGATGCCTTATCATTTGATATTTTTAAAAATGCGAAAGTTACGGCACCTGTAATTTTTACAACTGCCTTTAATCAATATGCAATTCAGGCTTTTCATTCTAATGGGGTTGCGTATCTATTAAAACCTATTAGTATTGAAGATATGCAGGAAGCATTGTCTAAAATTGATAATTTACGCAAACATCTTAGTAACGAAGATTTAATAAGAAACATATTATCTCAAATAAAGCAGCCATCTTATAGAGAAAGATTTATGGTATCCTCTGGCAGTAAACTAAAATCAATAAAAATAGATGAAATTGCATGGTTTGCTTCAGAAGGGCGTTACACCAAAATTGTTACTTATGCCAATCAACGTTACTTAATAAATGAAACACTAGAAAAACTTCAAGAAGTATTAAATCCGAAATTCTTTTTTAGAATAAATCGTAAAAATATCGTCGGTATTGCAAGTATTTCTTCTATGGTGCCTTGGTCAAAAAGCCGCATAAAATTAGAACTTACACCAACAAGTGAAGAAGAAGTGGTGGTAAGTGTAGAGCGCTCTTCCGATTTTAAAGAGTGGTTAAATCAATAAGTAATTTTTCTTAAATCAAAACTATTCCCTTTTCATACTATAAATATTCCAGTTCATTACATAAATGTTTTTTCTGTAAAAGTTGTATGTGAAATTTGTTTCAAATTAAAACAACTTACAATGAAAAATTTAATCATCTCAATCCTTTTGCTAAGCGCAACTTCGCTTGGAGCACAAATTACCATTCAAGAAAATGATATTTTTATTTCGGGCACGTCATCCGAATATAATTATCAGGAAAATCCAACTATTTCAATAAACAATACAGGCGCAAATGTATTGTACGATTTTAGCCAATTAGTATCAGAGATTTCATATCAGTATGAAATTGTTTTGCCAACAACTTCGCCATTTGGTCCAATATTACCAGGCAATCGGGTTTTTGTTTTTAATGGCGGCGATAACGGTGCAACCTATTACACCAAGTTTGATGGAATGCTACTATCAAACGGAAATGTAATGCCAGATGAATCAAACCCAGAAAATATATTTATTGAAAAACATGAACCTGCTGAAAGGGTTGCTTCTTTTCCTTTACAATATGGTCAACAATATTCTGGAACCACAGCAAATGAAAATACCTTTTATGCTGGTTTTGATTTTGGAGATGGAATGATTGTGGATTCTATTAGAATTAGAAGAGTGCGTGAATATGATTACCACTTTGATGGCTGGGGAACGTTAAAAACACCTGTAAATGAATATGATGTTTTAAGGCAAAAATCGCATTCAAAAGTTAATGATGCAGTTGACTTATTTTTAAGAGATACTCAAGAATGGATAGTTGACGAAAATGGCACAGAGAACGAATTTATCGAATATACTTTTTGGGCTACTGGACAATCTTTTCCTGTAGTAAAAATATTTGATGATTTTGCAGACGGTGTTTTAGAAGAAGTTACATGGATTAGCGAACTACCAAACTCTTCAAACAATCTAGCATCAAATGATTTTGAAATAGATGTGTTTCCAAATCCAAGCAAAGGTATTATTACTATATCATCAAAATCAAACCTAATAAATAATTGGATTCTATTTGATTTAAATGGTAAGCTCATCAAAAAAGGCAGTTTGAATTCAAATCAAGAAACAATCAACTTGAGCGAATTGCCAAAAGGAATTTATAATTTAAAACTCGTTTCGAATAGAAATGTACTAAACAAAAAAATCGTAATCACTCAATAATAAAATTAAAATGAAAGCAATGAAGTTAGTTCATCGAAATGTCTATAGTATTTCCTTGCTTTCATTTTTAACCTTAGTATGAAATTTTACAACTGACAAATAATCAAATGCAATGAAAATAGTCAACCATATAATCATGAGTATTGTATTCATGTTGCCTGTGATGGTTAATGCCCAAAAGAAAATACCATTAAAATTTAGTTTTCTCAACCAACAAATAAATTTACCTGGACTGAAAAGCTATGGAAACTATTATGGATATGGATTTAGCACAGGCACTGAATTTAAATATCTATCAAAAAAGAGAACAGAATTATCTCAATCAGCTGATTTTAGTTTATTCACTCACAGCAGCTATGGAACATCGTTTTTATTGAGTTCTATGCTTGATTTCAGACTTAAAATCAATAAATTAAATTTTGATTTTAAGTTAGGTCCTGGATACATGTTGTTTAACAACTACAGTCCAACTTACAGGTTAGTTGATGGTCGATATATAAAGGATTCAAAACTTCAAAATATGATAGCGTTTCTAGGATCGTTTAGTATTTCCTATCAAATTAATCGGTTTAAACCATTTATCAGCTATGGTTTAATGGTCGAAAGCCCTTTTATTCAAAATAGTTCAAAGATTTTGCCAAGGCAATTAGCTGAATTGGGGCTATATTTTAATATTAACAGACAAAGTAAACAATCAAAAAATTAAACAATGATTAATAGCACTAGAATTTTATTTGCAATCTTCATCGTCTCGATAGCATTTATAGGATGTAAAAAGGAGTTTATCTCTCCGCCAACTGCATTAAATTGCAACACCGATTTCTCTAGCCATGAGAATAACAAGCAATATCAAGATGCCCTTAAATTATATACCCAATCTAATATTGCACCTGGCTCTATCATTGGCGTTAAAAAGCATCATAATGAAGAATGGATAGGCGCAACAGGTTTTAGTAATCTTGAGCATAACACGCCAATGCAGCCATGCAGCCAATTTAGAACGGGAAGTATCACTAAAATATTTACTGCAGTTGTGGCTATTCAATTAATTGAATCCGACAGTTTATCATTGGAGACAACTGTGTCTTCTATTTTACCAGATATCAAAATTCCAAATGCAAATCAAATAACGGTGCAGCAACTCTTAAATCACACCAGTGGTTTGAGACACCCCACCAGTGATGATTTAAGTTATCAGTTATCATTGATAAATAATCCCGATAAAATGAAATCAATGACTTATCAAGAAAGACTCGAAGCTTTTGTTTACGATAAGCCTTTGGTTCACAGTCTGGGTTCAGATTCATATTACAGCAATGCAGGTTATTGGGTTTTAGCACTAATGATTGAAAAAATCACAGGTAAATCAATTCAATGCAATATTGAAAAAAGGATTATTAATCCGCTAAATCTAACTTCAACTTATTTGGAAAATAAAGAGAATCCAAATGTGTCGCGTGGTTATAATTTCTCTGGAAATAAATTGAGAGATGTTACCTTATGGGATATTGCTGAAACCAATGCTGATCCGGCAGGAGGAATGATTTCCAACGCGCACGATTTGCTGGCTTTTGGTGAAGCCTTGTTTAATGGAATGTTAGTTAGTCCATCTTCGCTTTATTTGATGAAAATCACCACCAATTTTTCATCTTGCAATGGCGATTGTGGTTATGGATTAGGAATAGAAAACTGGAAAGTAAATGATAAAGTTGGATACGGAAAAAACGGGTTTTCAATGGGTGTTGATGCTAATTTGATTTACTTTCCTGAACAATACATTACTGTCGTTATTTTTTCAAATTACGGAGGTGGAAATTCCAAAGAGGTAATTGAAAAATTATTGGAAATTTAACTTCTATATTTATTAAAAAGTATAAATGAACTTATCAATGAAAAACAGAAAGTTAATCTTATACATAGCAATGAGTTTAGATGGATATATTGCCCAACAAAACGATGACCTTAGTTTCTTATCAATTGTCCAAAAAGAGGGTGAAGATTATGGATATGCTGACTTTATTTCAACTGTGGACACCGTAATTGTTGGCCGCAAAACATATGAAAAAGTAATTTCAATGGGGTTTGACTTTCCACACGCTGACAAAGATGCTTACGTTATTACAAGAACTTCACGACCAAATATAGGTTCTGTAAAATTTTATAGTGGCGATCTTAAATCATTAATTGAAACACTTAAAAACCAAAACGGCAAAAATATCTTCTGCGACGGTGGAGCTGAGCTTGTTAACGAACTTTTAAATCGAGATTTAATAGATGAGTTAATCATTTCAGTAATTCCGATTTTGCTTGGAAATGGAACTCAACTTTTTAAGGACGGAAGACCAGAAAACAAACTCAAACTTGAAAATACAAAAGTGTTTGAAACCGGTTTAACACAACTGCATTACTCCATCATCAAAAACTAAATTGATTATAAAAACAATATAAACATCAATAAAATGAGAGAAATTTCAAAAGGAAACGATGAAGTCTTTTGGGGTTTAACTATTTATGTAAAACTGAAAAACGGATATCAAACATAAAAAAAGAAGCAAACAATACATTTTAAATCATTCCTGTGAAATTCCAAACGGAACTTTTATGATTTTCAAAAAGCCATAAATGAATTAAATTGATCAACATAGATAATCGTAAATCATGAATCAAAAAATACATTTTCCCAACCTTGATGGTCTTCGGTTTTTTGCCTTTTTCTTCATTTTCATGTATCATTGTTACTTTCAATTTTCTTGGGCTAATGGTGAAAATTATCTAATCTCTGGCTTCTTAAAATTATGGGAAAATGGGGATTTGGGAGTAAATTTCTTTTTTACCCTATCTGGTTTTTTAATTACTTATCTTTTATTGGCTGAAGAAGCTAAAAATGGTATGTTTTCAATCAAGAATTTTTATTGGAGACGAACTTTAAGAATTTGGCCTTTGTACTATGTTACTTTAGTTTTTGGCTATTTTGGTTTTCAATTTCTTTTGAAAATGGTACAAGTTACTATTGATGAAAGCGCCAACATTTGGTACTACGTCTTTTTTCTGGGCAATTTCAATAGTATTATTAATGGAGCACCAACATCAGGCTCTTTATCGGTGCTTTGGTCTCTTGCCGTAGAAGAACAATTTTACCTTTTCTGGCCTATTCTTCTCATTGTATTTAAAAGATACCGAATGCAATTATTTGCTTTTTTAATCTTTATTTCCATAATTTTAAAGGCAATATATTTCGATAATCACGATATACTTTTCTATCATACTTTAAGCGTCATGTCTGATTTGGTTGTCGGGTCATGGCTAGCTTGGTGGAGTTTCAATAAAAAACTCATTCAAAACGAAACTCATTCCTCCTCATTGAAGACTAACGTCTTGATTTACCTTTTGGGGTTTGTTTTAATTCTTTTCCGCAAAGAAATATTTGTTGGTCATGTTATGATAATATTGGAGCGTTTACTTTTATCATTATTTTTTGCTTACATCATTTATGATCAAACGTTTGCAAAAAAATCGTTATTTAAAGTAAGCAATTTCAAAACCATCAGTTTCTGGGGGAAATTCACTTATGGACTCTATTGTTTGCATATTCCCGCAATGGTATTTACTGAAGGTTTTGCCATGATTGGAGGAGTTCATCTAACAGCATGGTGGACAATATTTGGAAAAACAATTTCTACTCTTTTACTAAGCCTCGTCTTTTGTAGAATTTCATATCGATTTTTAGAAAGTCCTTTCTTAAGATTAAAAGATGTAAAATTTAATTAAATATAAGTAAGAGTTGTTTGCAGGGCAACTAAAAATGAAACTTAGAGAGACAAAACCGTAAACAGGTTCAAATGCACATTACAATAATCTATTGGTAACAGAATCTCTAAAAAGAGATATTAAAATTTGGGCGTGTCCCTTCGGGCCGGTTCTTCGCTTATACAAGGTATTCGCTCAGCACCTCACGCGGCATCCAATTTAAATTAAGCAATTCAGTTTTAAAAAAACATTTAAGGCTTCAACAATTCTTCTACTGCTTTTTCCAATTGTTGGTCAATGCCATTGCTTAATTTATCGTATTCGTTTTTTACCTGTATATCAGGGTAAAGCTCTTGGTTTTCGAGGTAGTTTCCATCTTTGCCTACTACGCCCACTTGTGGAATTCCGAAAACAGTTCCATCTATCATTCTTTCCCACCAAACGGCAGTTGCTGTTCCCGGCACAGGCATTCCCATTAATTTGCCTACGCCTAATGCTTTATACACGTATGGAGAAAAATGGGCATCTGAGTAATTACTTTCGCTCATCAGCATTACTGATTTTTTTTGCCATTTACCTTGTGGTTCCGAGCCAATTACTTGTCCCCGTGGCACCAAGGTTACATACTGAGAACCGGAAAATAATGTGGCTAAATCGTCGTGCAACCAGCCACCTCCGTTAAATCGCGTGTCTACGATTATTGCTTGCTTATCATTCATTCGGCCCAATGCTTCCGCATAAACGGCTCTGAAACTTTCATCATTCATACCGCGCACGTGCACGTAACCTACTTTTCCGTTCGATAGTTTGTTTACCAAGTCACGGCGTTGCAAAATCCATCTTTGGTAGCGCAATTCATTTTCTTCGGCCAGTGTTATAGGTTTAATGGTTTCGCTAAAAGGTTTTCCATCTGCATTTTTCCCTTCCACCAAAATGGGTTCATGCGCTTTGCGATTTAGCAATTTACTCCAGTCGAATGTTCCATCAATACTAATTCCGTTTATAGCTTCTATGATTGCTCCTTTTTTAATGTTAGCCTTTGCAAAATCAAGCGGAGAGCGTTTCATAATTTCCGAAATTTTTAAACCAGCCCCAGTGTAACTGTAGTCTATAAAAACACCGAGAGCAGCAGTTTGGTCGAAAGTTTCAGCATTAAAAACTGCGTTGTGCCTGCCACCTGTGTGAGAGGCATTCAATTCTCCCAGCATTTCGCCTAACACATCGGCAAAATCGTATCCATTATTTACATGAGGTAAAAACTTAGCGTATTCTTTTTTGTAGAATGCCCAATCTACGCCTTGCATATCGGTTACATAGAACTTTTTTAAGGTTTGACGCCATGCATGATCAAACATATAAGCACGTTCTGTACTTGGCTTAATTTCCATTTCTGCCTTAAAAGGAATATTCTTAACAGTGCCGTTTGCGGTATCTATGCGCATGAGTTTACCTCCACCCAACACGTAAATCTTTCCATCTTCGCCCATTGTTAAAGACCCATTTCCTTCACCCATTTTGCTAATCAACTTGGTTTCTTTTTCGCGTAATTTGTGCACCCACAAATCGAAACCCTTTTCAATTTTGCTTAAATAGTAAAGCTTTGCTCCATCAGATGTAAGCACAGCATCAGCAAGGTCTGAAGAGTTTACAGTAAGCCGCTCGGTGCGAAACTCTAATCCTTCTAATTCAATTTTAACGGGTTCGGATTTTTTTATTTTCACCTGCCCAGGAAACAATGTATCTTCTTTTGCTTCTTTTTTATCCTTTTCTTTTTCCTTTTTGTCTTCTTCTTTTTTCTTTTGCAACTTTTCTACTTGCTTAAGCAATTCGTATTCGTCTTTACTCAATTTAAATTCATCGTAAGCATCTTGAGTAAAATACATGGCGTACACATCGTTTTGACTTCCCCAGGAGCCATGGCTGCGCAATCCATTGCGGTCTGCAAACCAAATGGCCGATTTGCCACCTTGCATCCATTTAGCAGAACCGTCGTTATAGCCGCTATTGGTTAAATTTGCAGGAGCTTCGGTGCCTTCCGCTTTTACAAGTCCTACTTCGCTTACCCAGCGTTGCTTATCTAAATAATCTACCAAAAAATATTTTCCATCGGGCGACCATTCGTAATATTGGTCACCGTCTGAATAAGAGTAATTGTAAATAGAATCGAGCACCATGCGCGATTTTCCTGATGCCATGTTGAGCACTTTTAATTTTACGCGTTCTTCTAAATAGGCTATTTCTTTGCCGTCTGGAGAGAATCTAGGTTGAAACTCTTCGGCTTCTGTTGCCAATACTTGTTCTTCTTTTAATATGGTCGACTTAAAAAAGTAAGGCTCCGTTGCACGCGCAATACTAGTCTTCCAAATATCCCAATTGGTAGTTCCGATGGCGCGTATTCTTTCTGCTGCGTATAGAATACTTCTTCCGTCGGGAGAGAATGAAACAGAGCGTTCTTGCTCTGCTGTATTGGTTATTCTTTTGGTAATGTCGTAATCTATAGAGGTAACAAATACTTCTCCGCGCACCACAAATGCTATTTCTTTTCCATTGGGCGAAAGTGCCATTTCTGTAGCTTCTGAGGAGAATGTTTTGTATTTAATTTCGTTTTCTTTATTGTCGGATACTATACTTATTGCCAATTTTTGAGGCTGAGTGGCATTGGCGCCTAACAAATAGATTTCACCATCAAAACTAAAAACCAAATTTCCAGATTTATCTATTGAAAGATGTCTTACTGGATGTTTAGTAAATTGGGTAATTTGATTGCTGGTGTTCGTTTTTAAGTCCTTTTTCCAAACATTAAAGCTTCCACTTTTCTCCGAAAGCCAGTAAATGGCTTGTTCATCTGCGCTCCAAACAGGTTCACGGTCTTCGCCTCCAAAGTCGCTAATTTTGCTGAATGATTTGGCTTTTGTGTCATACATCCAGATGTCGCGGGTTACAGAAGATTGATGGTGCTTGCGGTATTCATCTTCGTAGCCTTTACGGTCTTGAAAAACTATTTTAGAACCATCAGCATTAGGTTTTGCCAATTGCGAACCTGTAGAAATTGCAATTTTTGGAATTCCGCCAGCTGCATTTACTACGTAAGTTTCTGGTAGCGCACCACTTGGGAACTGTGCATTATTGGCATCGTCTAAGCGAAAGGCATAAAAATATATTTGTTTTCCGTCGGAAGAAAATGCCGACGGCAATTCTGAGTTGGAATGAAAGGTGATGCGTTTGGCTTCTCCTCCAGCCGATGGAATAGTAAACACATCAAAGTTGCCATGCCTTTCGGAAGCAAATGCAATGGTTTTGCCATCGGGCGACCATACCGGTTGTCGGTCTACAGCAATATGAGATGTTAGTGTTTTAGCGTCTCCTCCGCCAGTTGGCACAAGCCACAGGTCACCTTTGTAGGCGAAACAAATTTGTTTTCCATCTGGCGATATGGCAGGATATCTTAGCCAGAGCGGATTATTTTGTGCAGTAAAAGAATGACAATAAAGGGCAAGAAGAATGACAAATAAATTGTTGCGCATGTTTTTGAATTAGGCGCTAAATGTAGAAAGTTATGTTTAGAAATGTATAAAACGTTTTGCCTTACCGCCAATTTCTTAGAATATTCTTCCAACTCAACACCTTGCCAGCGGTTCTGTTTTGGTCAAATAGACCTGTATGTACTAATGTTTTGCTGCTAATCAAATTTGGAATAAACTTTTCTAAATAGCTCAATCCTTTAAACATTTCGGGAACGATGGTTTCGCTGGCTTTTATTTCAACGAGGTTTAATTTTTCGGTGTTTTGCCAAATGAAATCAACTTCATGACCTACTGCATCGCGCCAAAACCAATAATCAAACATCAGATTTTGATGGTACTGCTGTTTTATGTATTCGTTAATAACATAATTTTCAAACAAGCTTCCTTTGTAGGCACTAGTTTTCAAGCTAGATGCATCATTTATTTTGAGTAGAAAACACAGTAATCCCGTGTCGTAAAAATAGAGTTTCGAGTTTTTTGTAATTCGTTTGTTAAAATTTGAATGATAGGGTTGTAATTGGTAAAGAATGTAGCTGGTTTCTAATACCGAAATCCACGATTTTGCAGTTGGTTGCGATATTCCACACTCATTTGCAAGCGAATTCAAGTTAACCAATTGACCTACACGAGCAGCACATAGTGTGATGAAATTTCTAAATTGTTTAAGATTTTTTACTTCAATGAGTTCCGCTAAATCGCGTTCTACATAGGTTTGAACGTAGTTAGAATAAAATACCTTAGAAGGAATGTCACGGTCATAGATTGCAGGATAAAATCCTTTTTGAAGATTAACGGCATAATCGTCGTGTAACCATGTGGCTTTCTCCATTTCTTGATTATCAAAAGGCAATAATTTGAACAGTGCCACACGTCCTGCTAAACTTTGCGAAACATTTCTCATCAAATGAAAATTTTGAGAACCCGACAAAATATATTGCCCCATTATTTTATCCTCATCTACTTTGGTTTGTAAGTATGAAAACAATTCAGGAACTCGCTGTACTTCATCGAAAATTACAAAATTGCCATGTTCAGCTAAAAATCCATTAGGGTCGTTTAGAGCGTACTTTCTATTATCTATATTCTCTAAATTGACATAGGAATAGTTCGCAAATTCGTTTTTTAAAAAAGTAGTTTTTCCAGATTGCCTTGGGCCTGTTAATACTAAAATTGGATATTTACCGAGATAAATTTCCATTTCTTTTTTTATAGTTCTAGTTCGCTCCATAAACCTTGAAATTGCTGAACAAATATACAACTAACTTTGAAATTACACTATACAAAACTTTGAAATTACACTATATATAACTTTGAAATTACACTATTTGTAATTTTGAAAATTCACGGTTTTTAAGCTATTTCAAACTTTCTTAACTGCGACCAAGCAAAACAATGGCTTTGCTGCCTTCTGTTTTTTTTAATTGATTTTGCAACAATCGCTCTACCAGAATACGTCAAATACATGAATTCTTCGAATGAAATCGAAAATAATCATAATAATTTTCAGATGAAACCGAGAAATGTCACTAAAATAATTTCATTCGGTGGCGAAGTATGTTTCTATTTCTAATTGATTTTGCTCAACTTAAGAAACGGTTGGATGAATGTTTTCCACTGTTTATTATTAACTTCTATCGGGTTAGGATTGTTTTTTTATATACTTAAAATTATGCAAGCTTCCTTTGCATTCAATTCTTATAAAGTAAATGCCCTGCGGCTGATTTGTAACATCTAAATTAATTTCTCGACCAATTTTCTTTACAGCATAATTGGTAGCAATTTCACCAAGAGCATTGTAAATAGTTATTCTTGAAGGCTCAGAAGAAGGAGATTTAATAGTCAAAAACTGTTCAGTTGGATTGGGATAAATTTGGAAGATTTCTTTCTCCAAATTAGGCACGACAAGAGGTGTGCAAATGCTGTCAATAAACGATTTGAAATAGTTGTAAGTAGCGCACCTAGAAAGGCTGGTAGAAGCATAAATACAATTTATAGTGTCATTAGATGTAGAGCACCTTGGGTGATTGGAAATATTAGAAAATGAATTCCAGGCCCCAGCTGAATCTGTAGTGAACAATAAGGATTTATCAATACCAAACATCCAAGGGCGAAATGCATCACCTTCGTATCCGAAAATGTAATATTTATTATCGCATTCCAACATTCCTTGGTAATGAGTTATCAAATTATCAAACCACTTTGTCCACGTGGCGCCTGCATCTGTGGAATAAATGATGCCCGATTCATAATAATGCATAAACATTACGATTGTATCTCCTCCTAAGTGTTGCACGTTGTTTATAGATCTTAAAAAAGCAGGACTTAATAACCCAACATTATCTGCATTAAAATGATTGGTGTCTAAGTCCCAGGATTGTCCTTGATTTGTGCTTTTGTACAATTGTGTTGGCGAACCAATGTATCTGCTTCCTACAACTGCGTACCAAAGATTTGGTTTGAGAATGTCAAAATCTCTGATGTATTCATTAGGATCTGTTGTAGTAAAATCGAAAAGAGGAAATAAATTCGAGTTGGTTAAAATGTACAATTGCCTTTTACCTGCAACTATACTTGTATCTGAATTTAATGAGTAAAAAGTAGAGTCGCATTCGTTGAACTCTCGCTGAGCTGATGTGATATGACACGATAGTACCGATAAAACACAGATGATGTTTCTTATTAAGTGCATAAAGTTAGTTGTTAAACTGATGGTTGAACTAATTTTCTTTGATGGTAAAATTAGTGATTTTTATTAAAATTAGCTTCTTTCACATTTAACGAAATTTGATTTAATTCTTGATGCGCCTCGCGTTAGCGGTTGGAGCAAAGTAGCTTTTTGTGAAGCGCAGCGGAACAAAAACTACTGCGGAAAACGCGACCCTTTTTCAGGGGAACGCCCAACAAGAAAGTTAGTTGTTGTTGCACGAAAGTTTTAAATGACTAAGCAAATACTTATAAAACTTAATAATTAGATAAAGTAAGGTTTACTTTTATGAATGCTTGATAGTGTACTTTGTGATTTTAAGCACCGATAAGGAAATGACAGAAATTTTACTTTCAATTATTGCAGGATTGGTTTTATTCTTATATGCAGTAAGCAATTTGTCGGACACATTAAAATTAGCTATTGGCGAAAATGCAAATATTTGGATAAAGAAATACACATCCAATTCATTTAGTAGTTTGTTAGTTGGGATAGTTGTTACCACATTGCTTGACTCTTCTTCGGCCGTTATAATAATTACAATAGTATTGGTTAATTCTCACATACTTACTTTTAGACAAGCAATGGGAATTGTTTTAGGTGCAAACATTGGGACAACAGTTAGCAGTCAAATAATCGCTATGGACATTGGTAAATATTCTCCGGTGTTTCTTCTTTTGGGGTTTGTACTACTTTTTGTGGCTAAAACAGAAAAATTAAGCAGCATTGGTAAGACTATTTTGTATTTCGGGGTGTTATTTTTTGGGCTTTACACTATGGAAAATGCTGTGGAGCCGCTAAAGGACGAGGCTTTTTTTACTGAATGGATGAAAAAAACTGAAAACCCTTTTGTTGGGGCAATGGTTGGCGCAGTTGTAACGCTAGTTATTCAATCCTCATCTGCAACTGTTGGTATGGCAATTATTTTATCTAAAAAAGGATTGATAAGTTTAACAGGTGGAATTGCAGTAATGCTAGGCGCTGAACTAGGAACTTGTAGCGACACACTTTTGGCAACCATTAAAGGAAGTAGACAGGCGCTCAAAACAGGTTTATTTCATGTGATATTTAATCTTCTATCAATAATATTAGGGCTGGTTTTGTTTTATCCTTTTATTGAATTGGTAAAGACAATAAGTGCAGGGGCGTCAATAGAAAGAACTGTTGCAAATGCGCACATGATTTTTAACATCTTTGGAGTATTAATATTTATTTGGACAATACCTTTTTTTGAAAAAACATTGAACAAATTATTACCTGATAAATAGATAAAATTCTAAGCAACAAGCATGAATAGCTTTCGCCCAACAAAAAAGGCTTGTAATAATAAAATTGCAAGCCTTTTGAATAGCGTTTTACTTAATTCTAAGCTGTTGCTTCTTCGAATGGAGTTACTGAAACAAAAGAGCGGTTATCGCCTTTTTTCTTAAAAGTAACTGTACCATCTACTAATGCAAATAAGGTATGATCTTTACCAATCCCGACATTAAGTCCTGGATGGTGACGAGTTCCTCTTTGGCGAACGATGATGTTTCCTGCAATGGCTAATTGATTACCAAAGATTTTTACACCTAAGCGTTTACTGTGCGACTCGCGACCGTTTTTGGAGCTACCGGCCCCTTTCTTGTGTGCCATGTTCGTTTAAAAATTTAAGCGTTAATGCCCTCGATTTGAATTTGTGAAAGTTGTTGGCGGTGACCATTTGATTTCTGATAGCCTTTACGGCGTTTCTTCTTGAAAACGATTACCTTGTCGCCTTGGAGGTGACTTAGCACCTTGGCTTTAACGGATGCACCGCTAACGGTGGGAGCTCCAACTTTAACTTTACCATTATCATCCACCAATAATACTTGGTCGAACGTTAATGAATCACCTTCTTTACTAGCAAGACGGTGAACGTATAGTTTTATGTCTTTCTCCACTTTGAACTGCTGACCGGCGATATCTACAATTGCGTACATAGTTTATAGTGAGATTAATTCCTTTTACTTAAAAGGGTCGCAAAAGTAGTGATTTGAATTTAATCTCCAAAGGGTTTTGCACATTTTATTTTAAAAATTGTTGAAAACCCGCAAAAACCCGCGACAGATACCAAAATATGTTTTTGTAACGTTTTCATAATCAGAGTAATTTTGAAATAAAACTAAAAACTATGAAAACAATCATTTCAGGAATTATTGGAATAATAATTCATTTAACGGGCATTGCCCAATCGGGAGTTGGTGCTATTTCGGGAGTTATAAGTGACTCATTAAACGGAGAAACCATTCCTTACGCAATTGTGAAACTTCAATCGGGCACAATTACATTGGGTGCTTTGGCAAACGAAAAAGGGGAATATCTTATAAAGCCAATTCCTCCTGGTACATACACAGTAAGTTTCAGCAGAATTGGATACAGTCAAACAGATGTAAAAAACGTGAAAATTTCCTCCGGAGATGTTACTACACTTAATTGCATTTTAGGAATTCCAACAGGTGCTGTAATTGAAGTTTTTTATAACCCAACAATAGATGAGCTATGGGGCAGACATGGAGGCAGCACGGTTGATGTGATAACTTCTGGAGATATTCTTTTAAATGCTGGAGATAGAGGTGCAATTGGAGCAATGGTAAATAGCACACCTGGCGTATACCAGAAAAGAGATGGAGAAGGGATAAATATTCGTGGCTCACGCTCTGGTGCTTCTCTTTTTATAATAGACGGTGTAAAAATAATTGGTGACCCGCAAATTCCGAATGCTGGAATAGAAGAAGTTGTTGTAATAACTGGCGGATTACCAGCCCAATACGGAGATACAACGAGTGGCGTAGTGATTATAAACACGAAAAGTTATTAGGACGATTTTGGTTGTTTTGGGGATTGGAAAAGGGTAACGTAAGAAATTATGTTGCCCTTTTTTTGTGAAATGAAACAGAATGTAAAACCTTGCGTTTATAATTCTGTTTGGTGTTGTACCTTCGCGCTATGAAGCAATTATTGCAGTTTCTGTTTTTTATACTTTTTTCAGTACAAATGAGTGCCCAACCGGGAGATATGAATCCAGGTGAAAAGCAACCTTCAACTGAAGAACAATTAGCTGGTCAGTTTTATCAAAACAGCGAATGGGCAAAGGCAGCAGAGTTGTACGGAAAATTGTACACCGAGTCGCCCGTTAATTTTTACTATAGTCAACTTGTAAACTGCTATCTCAACTTAAAAGACATTAAACAAGCTGAGAAACTTATCAGTAAGCAGATTAAAAGATATCCTCGCCAACTTACTTATGTGATTGATTTGGCGTATGCTTATCAAGCTAGTGGAGAAGCCGAAAAAGCAAAGAAACAATACGAAAAAGGACTTAAAAATCTTGATCCTTTCGATGATAAGCAAGTAATGGAACTGGCTACCGCTTATGAAAATAGAAAGCAAACAGATTTAGCTATCAAAACATATATAGATGCTCGTGAGGCAGCACCTCGTGCATATAATTTTAACATTGAATTGGCTACTTTGTACGCTAAAAAAGGGGAAACAGAAAAATTACTCGATGAGTACACCGATTTGATTGCTGTGCAAGGATATAATTACATGGAACCCATTCAACAGTCTTTACAAGATATGATGTTGGAAGATGAAACAGGAACTAAGGCTGAAATAATCAGGAAACATTTTTTAAAACAAATTCAAAGAAATCCCGATAACTTGATTTACTCTGATTTGCTTATCTGGTTTTTTGTGCAAAAAAAGGATTTTGAATCAGCCTTAAATCAAACCAAGGCGCTCGATAAAAGGTTGAAAGAAGATGGCAGAAGGGTAATGGAATTAGCCCGCACCTGCATGAGCAACGAGCAGTTTGAAACTGGGCAGAAAGCATATCAATATGTGATAGATAAAGGCCCCAAAAGTGAATTGCAGCTATTTGCAAAAAGAGAACTTTCGATGGCGAGTTATAAAAGATTGATAAATGCCACCACTTATTCTCCCGAACAGTTAAATGCATTAGAGAAATTGATGACCAATACGCTGAAAGAAATGGGAAGTAATGACCAATCCGCATCTTTGGCTATTAGATTGGCGCATTTAAAAGCATTTTACAAGAATGAAACTGATACAGCGCTGGTTTTATTAGAATCATTTATTCAGCCCAATGCAGGATTGAGCTTGCGACCTTTAAATGAAGTGAAATTGGAAGTTGCCGATATTCAATTGTTGCAAGGTGATGTTTGGGAATCTACATTGACTTATTCTCAAGTAGAAAAGGCAATGAAAAATGATACTTTGGGTCAGGAAGCAAAATATAGAAATGCAAAACTGGCTTATTACAAAGGCGAATTTGAATGGGCAAAAGCACAGTTGGACGTTTTGAAAGCTGCAACAACAAAGTTAATTGCAAACGATGCCCTCGAGCTTTCTCTTTTAATTGGCGATAACACTGCTTTTGACACTACAGGTGAAGCGCTGCGCATGTTCTCGAGAGCCGATTTGTGGTTGTATCAAAACAAAGCCGCCGCCGCTTTGGCCACATTAGATTCTCTAAATGCTAGTTTCCCAGAAAATACTTTGGCAGATGATATTTTGTATAGAAAAGCAAAAGTGGTAATTAAACAAGGCAAATTTACAGAAGCAGTAACTTTTCTGGACGCTATTCTTACGAAGCACCGCTCCGATATACTGGCCGATAACGCATTGTTTATGTTAGCTACCATTACCGAGCTACAGCTTAACAATCCTACAAAAGCAATGGATTTATACAAAGAATTAATGACTGACTTTCCAGGTTCTTTGTATGTAGTTGAAGCGAGAAAGAGATTTAGAGCTTTGAGAGGCGATGCGGTACAATAAGCTTACAATCAAGGTAACTTATTAGCATGTCTCGTTACTAATTTCCACTTTTTGTTTTCATTGATATAAACCTCCGTATAGAGCAGATTGGTTTGAAATGGAGTGGTTTTTAAAGTGCCCGAAAAAATACCTTTACCTGTAATTATCGCTGTTGAATCAAACATTCTCACGTCTGCTTCCATTACTTTTACGCTATCTAACAAGAGGCTCCCAAGTTTAAAATCGTTTATCATTTCTTCTTTAGTTTGAATCAAACCGTTGGAATGTATGTACAACATATCCTTGTCTAAAAGCAGAGAAAGTGAATCCAATTGCTTTTCTACCATCCATGCGAATTTTCTTTTCGATAAATCGAGTAGGTAATTTTCCTTACCTATCTGCTGAGCAGAAACAATGCTTGAGGCAAACAAGAAAACGATAAGTAGTGTTCTCATTATTTCTTCAGAATTTTCCCATTGTGAAAACCTGTTTTGGTTTTGATTTGGTAGAAATAAATACCCGATGAAAAGTTGCTTAAGTCAAGAGTTGAATTCTTATCAGTAACACTCATCTTTAGCCTTCCCACAGTGTCAAAAATTTCAAAACGCTCATATTCAGAAATATTACTCAAATGCAACAAGCCATTGGTTGGGTTTGGGTAAATAAGCTGTTGCTGAATAAGCTGCTCTTCAATGCCCACAAAACCTTGGTTTTTTACAAAAATGTCCTGATTATCAGCAATAAAACCATTTTCTATTGGGCCAGGACTTCCTGTTCCTTTGGTATTGCCATCCGCGCTTCTAAATACCGCTGCCAGCCAATAAGGGAATTCATTTTCTTGTAAACCATAATAATCACGAGGTATTAATGTTATTTCCCACATGTCTTCAGCTCCTGCAACAGCTGTCATCAAACCAACACTATTATCTTGGCCCCAATTTCCTACTGTATTATTCCAAGCAGTATTTTGAGGAGCTGTAGTTTCTACAATACCTACGCTGCTGTGCATATAAACCTTGGTTGCTCCCATCAATTCTCTGTTGCCAGCTCTTGCATTAAACGTAACTGTGATTGGGTTGTAATTGGCATAATCTGGAGGATTTACAGTAATGATTGGTAAATCAGATTCTACGTTATAGTAAATGGTGCTATTTCTAAATCCTAAACCAAGGTTTTCGTTTGCCCCATCTCTAAAGTACATTCCTAATTTAAAAACCTCTAAATCAGCAACATTGTAATAAGCTGAAGGTGTGAAAGAAATTTCCCAAATATCATCGCTCACTTCTGTCATTGCGCCAATGCCATCAGCTTGTAATGTTCCTACAACATTGTTTAGTGTTGTGCTATCGGGATGGTTTACAACAGTTCCAGAATGAAAATAAACTTCATTTACTCCAACTAAACCAGCAGTATTTCCTTTCCAAGCTTTGGTGGCATCAAATCTTACTGTTATAGCATCACCCTTTTTAAACGGAAAAGGTGTAATGGTAACTGGATTATCAAAAACTTCCACAGCAAGCGGCAAACCCTCCGAAAGTCGTGTAGTGGTATAAATATGCCATTGTCCTGCTGCCAGTGTTTGTTGTGCATTTACATCTATTACTGAAATAGAATCTCCGGAAAAATAATCGTACCAGGTTCCTGTTTGAGTAAATAAGGGAGAAACGGCTTCTGAAACCATTCCGAAATTACCAATTACAATAAGGTCTGTTGCATTTGTGTTGTACAACAATCTCCTAGTATTTCCTGATGTTTTATGATTGGTTGCGGCTGAAGCTAATTGCGCCGGATCTAATTGTCGCCTTACATCTAAGATTCCTTTGAAGGAATCGTAAATGTACTGCCTTAAACTGTCTTCATAATATTGTAAGCTTCCAATGCCCCATGGCAAAGGTTTTCTTCCTGTTCGTCCATTAAAATTAATATCAATATCATAGCCCAACTCATCAAATTGCCACATCATTTTTGGCCCTGGGTATAAAAAAGCAAATGCAGCGGCCATTTTAACACGCTCAAACATTACTAAGTGATCTTTAACATTATAGCCTCCATTATTTCTGCCTTCAGTTAATGCATGTTCTGCAATTCTGCGCTCATCATGGCTATTAAAGAAAGCAACAAATTGTGAATTGCTCATATTGTTAAAAGAGCCGCCCTGGTTTCCAACAGTAATTGGGACATAATCATAGCTACGGTTGCTCCACATTTTCATTCCATAATTACCTAATTGTAATTCCTCGGCTGCACTGCCCCAGTGTTCTAAAATTATGTATGAATTTGGGTCAACTTCTCTAATTTCATCTACCATTCGTTTTAAAATGTTGATACGAGATTGGTCAAATCCATCTATACTTCCGCCCGGAGCCGAATTGGTAAAGCCCTTTGTAAAGTCGAACCTGTAACCATCTATGTGATATTCTGTTATCCAATATTTATTTACCCTGTCAATAAAATCTTTGGTGTATTGGCTTTCATGATTAAAATCTGAACCCCAGGCATAAGGTCCAACAGTATTCACATTAAACCATGGATTGTCTGCGGTAGGTTTGCCGGTACTCGTATTGAAATACAATTTTGCCAATGCACATTGACTAAAAGCATGATTCAATACAATATCTAAAATTACAGGAATGCCTAAGGCATGCGAAGCTTCTACAAACCTTTTTAAGTCGTTTTTTGTTCCATAGTATTTATCTACTGCAAAATAGTAGCTCGGATTGTAACCCCAAGAATCATTTCCTTCGAACTCATTTACAGGCATCAATTCAATTGCATCTATTCCCAAGCGTTTCAGGTAATGCAGTGTATCTATAAGGTCGTTGTATGAGTGAGAAGCTAAAAAATCACGGATGTGTAACTCGTAAATTACCAAATTATTAATTGGAGGCCTTTGGTAAGTTTGTTCCGTAGCTGCCCAGCTGTAAGGCGTTTGGCCTGTTGTAAAAACAGTTGCAATACCATTGTCTTGACGGTTGTAAATCGGTAAATTTGGAAATACCTCTTCTTCAATAAAGCTATCGTTCCAAGGGTCGGCTACTTGGTCTGCATAAGGATCGCCAATTTTAACATTTCCATTTACCCAATATTGAAAAACATAAGCTTGCTGAGGTGTTAAATTACTCAACGTAATCCAAAAAAATTCCCCATCAGGTGTTTTAAACATTTGATTTTGGGGTAATGCCTGCCAATTGCTAAAATCTCCAACTGCATAACAATATGTTTTTCCGGGCGCTTGTAGCACTAAAGTAACCTTTGTTGGGTCGGTGTTGTTATAGTTTATTCCAGCAATAACGCCTGCAGGAAGCGCCGCTGTGAGATTTGTTTGGTACAGTATAACCTGATGCGTTTTCTGGGTTTCTACATTCTCACCATTTATTGTAGCCCTCACTTTTATTTGTAGAAACTCTGCTTGCGTTGGCGTGTAAACGTAAGAAATGTTATTACCTGAAGCTAATGAAGCTACTTCTTCAAAACCAGTTCCGTGGTCTAGTAGAATTTGCAGGTTAGTTGCGGCAGATGAGGTATTTGCTGCTATGCTAATGGTTTCTCCTGCACTAATAAAACTTTCTATGGCTGATGGAGCCGTAAACGTAATGTAATTGGGTAAGTTGAGGTTTATATAAAAATCCCCACTAGCAGTAACATTTCCAAAAGGGTAGTTTCCTGCTGCAATCGTTCCTTTTGTAGCACCATCGGCACTTCTAAACACAGCCGAAATTCTAAAAATGTTAGTTCCTTGCGCTGCATTATAATATTCCCTCAGCGTGGGTGTAAAGTTAATTTGCCATTTACCCGGTTCATTTGGTACCGCAGTCATTTCGCCCACTCCATCATCTTGCCCCCAGTTTCCAACTACGTTTTGCCAAGAAGTTCCCGTTGGGCCGCTGGTTACTATACCATGGTGTATGTAAACTTTACTCGCATTGGCAAGTTCTGCATTGCCAAGGTTTGCATCGAAGGTAAGAACAACCGCTTGTTCCGCATTGGCTAAGGTTGGCGTTAAAGAAACAATTTGCCCTAAAAGGCTGCTCGATGAAAAAGCGATTAGTAGTAAAAACGAAATAAATGAATTAGTCGTTTTAAGGTAAAACTTAATTTGTGTCATGGCTGTAAATATTTAGATAATTCATCAAAACTTTAATTGTCAGTAAGACACTTTGAATTGATTTTTCCAAAAATACAACAGAAATCAATGCGTAAGTAATTGACAGAAAGATTTTCGTGGCTTCGACAAGCTCAGCCACCGTCGACAAGCTCAGCCACCGTCGACAAGCTCAGTCTCCGTCCGCTGGCTGAGGCTCTCGAAGCCAGCGATTATATGGCAGTGACCCTCGAAGCCAGCGATTAGTTTACAACAAAAGTTTTCGAATACCTGCCGCTTGCAGCATTACGTACCGAATAAATGTAAGTACCTGATGATAACCCGTCTGTGTTTAAAGCTTGTGTAAACTTTCCAACACCTTTATCTCCGCATGCAATTGTATTAATCAACTGTCCATTCATAGAAAATACATCAATGAAAAAGGTTCCAGCTTTATTTGATTCTACTGTTAATAAAGCCTCATTTACCACCGGATTAGGAAATAACTGTGCCTTAATTCCATTCACAATTGGACCAGATGGTTTAAACAACCCGAGAGAGTTATTATCACCTTTTAAAATTGGGAATAAAGCAACATTATTGTCTAACGCACCTGAAAACACAAAGTTTGTTGGTAGCCAAACATTTGCAGATTGTGCAGTAGCATAATGAAATGCTAAATCAAGCTCCAACGCATTTCCAACATTGTCTGAAAGAAACCCAACTACATCTCCATTGGTTTTAAAATTAGAAAAATCTGCAATTACAGCAATTTCAGAAGAAACTGAAATGGGCGTAGAAAATAATGCAAGATTATAGGTCCCAAAAGTTGTGTCAACCTCATCGTAGAAATAATCAACAGAAGCTAGAACTGGCCCTGGGCCACGAACATTTGTAATTACAGGAGGGTTTCCTGCAAATGTTATGGCTCCATTAGGTATTAAATTGGCTATTGAAAAAACAATTTTTGTATTTGGAACATTATTCGGGCCTTTAGATTTTTTAGGAATAAAAGATAATATTCCAATTACACTCGCTGTATCGTCGTTTATGTAACCTTGTGCTACTTTAGTAAAAACATTGGCATCGTTATTTGTTCCATAACACCAACCTCCGCTGTAAGGAATAATTGAAACCTGATTAGATGGTGCAAATTGAGGAACCGTATTTGGGCTTACACCAAGAGTGTCACCATTTTGAGCAAAAGTATTTTGTACAAAAAGTAATAATGTAACCGATAAAAAAAAGTAGCAATGCTTCATAACTGTAAAATTTATTTCTGCGAAAGTAGCAATACCATTACATTAAAAATATCTTCATTATGGAAGCAAAATAAGAAAGGATACCTTTGTAAAATGATTTTATACAACGTAACTGTAAATGTTGACCAATCTGTTGTGGAAGATTGGCTTAACTGGATGAAAACTGTTCATATTCCTGATGTGTTAAACACAGGCTTATTTATTGAAAACAGATTAATGCACGTACTTTCTACAGAAGAGGGCGAAGGCAGTACTTTCTCCGTGCAATACTTTTTAGAATCAATGGAAAATTATGAAGTGTATAGAGAGCTTTTTGCTCCAGCACTTCAAAAAGAACATGTAGAAAGATACGGTAGTTTGTGCGTAGCATTTAGAACTTTATTAGAATCGATAGATTAAGATGACAGTTCAAGCCAAAAAATTTCTAGGCCAACATTTCCTCAAAGACCTAAACATTGCCGAGAAGATAGCACAAAGCTTAACAACCTCCGCATCAAACACTAAAGTGGTTGAGGTTGGTCCGGGAATGGGAGTTCTAACACAATTTCTCCTGAAAATGCCAGTAGATTTATCTGTCATTGAAATTGACCGCGAATCTGTAGTTTGGCTTAAAGAACACTTTCCCGCGCTGGAAGGAAGAATCATAGAAGGCGATTTTCTACAGCTCGACCTGAAAGCTATTCTAGGCGAAAATGGCGCTATCATTGGCAATTTTCCTTACAACATTTCTTCTCAAATCTTATTTCATTGTTTAGAAAACCGCGAATCTGTGCAAGAAGTAGTAGGCATGTTTCAAAAAGAAGTGGCTGAAAGAGTGGCTTCCAAACATGGCAACAAAACGTATGGTATTTTAAGTGTGCTGCTTCAGGTTTTTTACACCATCGAATATTTATTTACCGTTTCAGAACAAGTTTTTCAACCACCACCTAAAGTTAAATCGGGCGTTATCAGGCTAGTGCGCAAAGACGAAGTGCAATTGGGTGTAACTGACCAATGGTTTAAAACGGTTGTAAAAACAGGCTTTAATCAACGTAGAAAAACACTCCGCAATGCACTTAAACCAATTATGAACGGTAAAAATTCTACGCATCCTTTTATGGAAAAAAGAGCCGAACAACTAAGCCCCGACGATTTTATTGAATTGGCAAAACACATCCAAAACTTATGATTAACAGAAGAAATATCCGATTGATTATTCTTCTCATGTCTGGAGCGCTTTCAGGACTTATCGCCATTCAGATTTACTGGATTGGTAACGCCCTCGAACTCGAAAAGCAACGCTTCGAAAATACTGTAAACACAGCTTTGCAAAGTGTTTCTGAAATGGTAGAAAAAGAAGAGGTGGCGCAAAACGTCCGAAAAAGATTCGACGCATCCCGACAAGGCAAAAAGTTTTTCTTGGGCATCGATTCCTTGATTCGTAAAAGTATTAATAGAAAAGATACCACGACTTCTGGTCTAGTATATTGGAACCAGATTAGTCCGGGTGAATTACAAACAGAATTCAGACAAATTACCCAAGACGGCAACATCGAAATAATTGAGGAAAATAAAACCGATAGCATTGGTGAGTTGCAATACCGGAAAATCAGAAAAGCCAAACAAGGCAATGGTAATGTAATGTTGAGCGACCAAAGCACAGAACTAAACATGCCGGGAAAAGCCAGCGACCCGCGCCTAGAAAGATTAATGAAAAAGAGCGGTTTAGTGAGCGATATTTTTAAAGAACTCTACAACTTAAATGTAAATACAGGAATAGACGACCGCGTAAATCCTGAATTGATTGATAGCTTTTTGCGCGAACAGCTCAACCTTGCAGGTATTAATACCAATTACGAGTTTGGATTGTATGATTTCACCAACAACAAAATGTTTGTTGACCATCCTACAGACAATACCCAAGAGTTGATGAAAACAAAATTCCGTGTGCGCCTTTTCCCAAACGATATTTTTTATCACCCCGACTACCTAATGGTTTATTTCCCAAGACAAAATCAATATGTATTCAAAAATCTTTGGGTAATGTTTGCCTCTTCTGGCTTCTTCATTTTAATAATTACCGCGACCTTTTATTTCACCATTAGCACCATTATTCGACAGAAAAAGGTGGCTGTTATTAAAAACGATTTTATCAATAACATGACGCATGAGTTAAAAACACCCATTTCTACAATTTCTTTGGCTTGCGAGGCCCTCAGCGATTCCGATATTATTCAAACACCAAAACTCACAGCCAATTATGTGCGCATGATTGGCGAAGAAAATAAACGACTGGCAACGCTTGTTGAAAATGTTTTACAAACCGCCGTTCTCGACAAATCTGAATTCACACTGCAATTAGAAGAGGTAAACATGCACGACATTATTCAAAAAACGGTGAAGAGCCTGGGCATGCACCTCGAAAGAAATAAAATAAAATTGAATCTTTCTCTTAAAGCCGATCATCCAATCATAACAGGCGACCAAATTCACCTTACTAACGGTATTTTTAACCTGCTCGACAACGCCATCAAATACCGACAAGAATTTCCGGAAATAAAAATTGAAACCTCTAGCAAGGATGGTTATTTTGTTTTGAAAGTAACAGATAATGGAATTGGTATTTCCAGAGACCAGCAATCAAAGGTCTTCGAAAAACTGTATCGCGTGCCAACAGGCAATCTTCACAACGTTAAAGGCTTCGGTTTGGGATTAAGTTATGTGAAAGCAATTGTAGCCAAACACAAAGGAACCATTAAACTCGAAAGTGAAGAGGGGCAAGGAAGTACTTTTATTATCAATTTACCGTTTACCCAATAATTTTATTGCCCATAAAAACCAATAGACGAAAATCAACGTTTGTTTTAAAAAATAAGAAATGAAAATTTTACTCGCCGAAGACGATCCCAACCTAGGACTTTTGGTACAGGAATACCTCACCGCCAAAGGCTATATTGTTCATCTATGTCCCAATGGTGAAGATGCACTCAAGGTTTTTTTAAGAGAGAAATGGAACATCTGCATATTCGATGTGATGATGCCCATTAAAGATGGTTTCACCGCTGCTAAGGAAATTAGAACATTTAACAAAGAAGTTCCAATCATTTTCCTCACCGCTAAATCCATGAAGGAAGATACCATAGAAGGATTTAAGGCCGGTGGCGACGACTACATTACCAAGCCATTCAGCATGGAAGAACTGCTCATGCGCATACGAGCAATCTTAAAACGTACCGAAAAAAGTGTAGACAATAGCAACCAGCAAGAATACATCATAGGGAAATACCGCTTCAACCCAACTCTGCAGCAGTTGGTTATTGGCGACAATTCACAAAAACTCACTTCGCGCGAATGCGATTTGCTCAAGCTGCTCAGCATGAATATCAACCAAGTGCTCGAAAGAAATTTCGCATTAAAGGTTGTTTGGGGCGACGATAATTATTTCAACGCCCGTGGCATGGATGTGTACATTGCGCGTTTAAGAAAATATTTCTCCGAAGATGAAAATATCTCCATTATCAATGTGCATGGTAAGGGGTTTAAACTCGTAGATCAGCCGTTGTAAATTTGCAGCTTTTTGTTGAAACAAACTTATGGTTTAGCGACGTATCTAAAATAATACGCCTAACATTTTTTACTTAACTATGTATGTTTCAAGCTGTCTTCTATAAGATTGATATGGTTTTGAGCTACGACCAATCCGAACAATCATTTGTATTTTTTGATTTCCTCGGATCTTCAATAAACTATCAAGCTCAGCACGAATTGCTTTCATTTCATCGTATTCTTGTATTGCCTGATTGTATGGGTGTGCATAAAGGTTCTGTTTGGTCAATGCTAGGCTAAAACGAACATAATCCCTCCCAGATTTTATCCAGTCCTCAAAAGTATTAGTTTCTGTAATCCAAGCAACAATTCCTTTACTACTTTCAATTCCTTTGGCCACATTTTTCATAGATAATTCTATGGATTTGTCGCTGTGCCATTTTTCTTTATTCCCATTATCTAAAGATTTTTCAGCAATGTTTTTTATCATGCCACTATAACCCATTTGTGGTATACTTAACCCATCTCCTTTAGCTGCTCTTTCTTCTTCAGAAAAGCGAAAAAGATTGCGAGTTTCTTCATTGGTTCTGAATGTTCTAGATTCTATTTCAAAACCTTTGTTAAAGATTTCAAAATAGGGTTTAAAATTTTCGTTTATAAATACCAATTGTGAATGTGTGTTGCCAGCAAATTCCTTTAGTGTTTCAAATTCTTGTGTTGTTATTATTTTACCTTCATATTCCCTTCTATTCGTTTGCCTATCAATAACATAATCCGAAAGTGTATCAGGTTTATCAGAGGTTTTATTTAATTCTATTTTAGCAACTGGTTTTTGCCCAAAATCAATTGAAGATTCATACCCTTCCGGAAAATATGTAACACTTGATTTGTAACCCAAAGAACTGGCACCAATAACCAATGTTTCAATAAAACATCCGGCACCCATATGAATTTGCCTGCTTGGTGGGTCAGTTGCAGGCAGCAAGATGTTTTCATTTATATACAAATACATAGAATTATCGTTCACTACTTTGAATTTCCAAGATTGCGTATTATGGGCACTCGGCGCATTAATTCCAATAGCAATAGCTTTTAAAATTGGTTGGCTAAATGCATTTGGGTTCGGTCGCTTTTTATAATCTATATCTTCGTTTATTTTCTTTACAGCCCCAAATAAATTGTTTGAATCAACAAACATTCTTAAAAATGTTGCTGCGGTTAAAACTGTTCCGCTTTTTACTATGAAGTCTCTTCGTTCCATAATGAAATATTGTTATTATTTAAAACTTAAAACCAAGGCTTGCAGCAAGGCTTTGACTTACGAATGTCTTTGACCCAATGTTTGTTACTTCTCCTGTCCTGCTATCGAATTCGTATTCAATTGAAAAGCAGCCCTTAAATCCGTTTTTAAAAAGGTTAAATTCATAACCAATTCCAGCCCCAAATCCACTGCCAATAGCAAATTGGTGGTCATAAATCTTAGCCGCTTCATTCCTGTATTTTTGAGTAAACTGGGTAATAAAAAAGTAATCCACTATCAATACTAAGCCTTTATCAGCCAATTTATTAAATGGATAATATTTCGTAGAAAGCGCGGCGCCCCAATAATTGAAAAACATTTCATCTCCTTTGCTATTTGATGCAGGAGCTGCTCCAAGTGCTTTAAATTTAAGTCCAAAGTTCAGGTTATTAACTTTTTTAAATTTCCTGTAAGCGCCAATTGTGTAAACCCCTCCGGCAGAAGTAGAAAAATTGCCGGCATTGTATCTTTCCTTTAAACCTTCTCCGAAGATAGAAAATCCATATCCAGCCTTAAATTCCCCATAAGTAAAAGATGTTTTTTCTTCTATGTTTTGTGCAAGCCCATTTATAATGGAACACAATACGAATATAATAGTGCTAAGTGTTTTCATGGTATTATTAAAAATTAAATCCAACAAATAAATTCCCTTGTACAAAATTATCCGGCTTCCCTTGCCGAGGGCCAATATCTGCTACGCCCATAGTTCCTAAAAATCCAAATTGAGGATTTATAAAGAATTGCTTCTTCTTTCCTAAATTGAATTTATACCCAATATTAGATTCCCAAAAAAGTGCAATACCTTCATAATCTTTTCCATCAACAAGATTTTTATTTCCCCAATAATAACCTGTGTTCATACCAGCTTCAATATGTAATCCTTTCCAAAAGAAATGCCTGTAGGCAAGGTAAAACATATATTCATCAATCTTTTCAACTACATCGTGTTCAACATTTGGCCGAATGTAGGCACCCAAAACAAGGTCACCTCTATGTGAACCTTTGCTAAATAAATTTCTTGTTACTTGTAAATTCCAAATTTCTACGGTTGGTATAAATGGTTGCACAAGTTCTAACTCCAAACTCCATTTACTTGCAATAGTTGAAGCTCTCGGTTCTGATTGCGCAAACGTTATCATTCTAAATCCAACGATCGCGATAAATAAAAGAAAATGTCTCATTTTACAGTATTTTTTGCTGATTAGTACACAACAAAAGTCTGACATTAATTTTCTAAGCCACTGAACAAATGTTAAGAATTTATTTTATCGATTCTTTTCTTAATCTGCTTAAATGCTGTGGTGTTATGCCCAAAAAAGATGCAGTATACTGAAGAGGCACACTGAGTATAATATCTGGGTTTTCTTTAATCATGCGTTCATACCGTTCATTGGCAGTTTGCGATTGTAGCATGGCAATTCTTTTTTCCATTGTTATAAAAAGATTTTCTGCAATTATTCTTCTAAAAATCTGAATCTTAGGAATTTCAACGGATAATTTCTCTAATTCGGTTTTCGAAATAACTCTTAATATGCCATCTTCAATTGCAGAAATATTCTCTGTTGTTGGAGTATTTGTTAAAAAACTGGTGAATGAAGAGATAAAATTATCTTCAGTAACGAAATAGCAAGTCACTTCATTTCCAGAATCGTCATTATAAAAAACTCTAAGTTTTCCGATTTGAACAAATGCAACTTGGTCGCAAATTTTACCTTCTTTTACCCAAAGTTCTCCTTTTGAAATTTCAATAAGTTTAAAGGCTTTTTCAACAATCGTTTTTTCATCAGTAGTAAGTTCAATTATTTGACTGATGTTATCTGATAATGAAGTCATTTAACTAGGTTCTTTTAAGTTTTATTTTCTAAATTAAATTAAAATGCTAGCAAAGTTATTGCTAAAATATTTGACTTTTACGGCAATAAACAAATTAAAAATCTATTCCTTCTAGTTTCAACGAAGCACGTCCATTGGCATTCAAATGAACGTCAAAATGGTCGTCAGCAACGTAGATGTCTTTTACAGAAAAGTCAGTTATAACGCCAGTAATCGTAAACAGCTTCTTATAAGTGTATTTCTTTAACCTTGTTTCTAAATCCTTTCTAACTTCCTTTACTTCATTATCAAAAGAAAACACCAATTGATTTTGCAACTGCTTTTGTATCGAGCTGCCAACCATCCAGTTAGCGGCTTTTATCAAAGCGCTTTTCGTATTTATGTCGTAATCTAGTTGGTCAAAATACAAGGTGTTATTAGTGCCATCAAACTTCGGGTATCCAAACAAAAACAATTCGCCTTTCGCACTTCCCGAAAGCAATAAGCGGATGTATGCCAAGTCGCCCTTGCCATAAATCTCAATATCTTCCACCTTTACTACCTTCTTTTTCCAAGCAAAAGTTTTTCCTTGCACCGCTTTTTTGGCAATGGCAGTTGCTTCTGTAAAGCCCAAAATAGATTGCACATTTATAGCGAAGTCTTTTGCCGGTTGCGTTGTTAGTTTTAAATCTGGCAGCGCACTTTTGGGTTTATCCGATGGTTTTGTACCCGTTTTGGTTTCAATAAAAGTTTCCAATCCTAAGTTAATCAGCATGTTTTGCTTATTGCTCGTAATGGGCGCCAACTGAATGTTTTTCGGTTCCATGGTCAACCATGTTTTGCTCGAATCGTCCAGCAAAATTGGGTTTTGTGCCATGTTCCACAATTCAGAAATCTGCGACTTCAAATCAACGGCGCTGTTTACGCCCTTATCAATCTCTTTTGTTATGTTGGTAAGTTGTGTTTGCAATACACCTTCCAGCAAGCGCGCTATCGGTATATCAATTGGTCCCAAAGATATGGTTGGCGCACTTCTCCACTCAAAACCATCAGCCGAAGTAGTCATTCTAAATTGGTAATTCTTCAGCACTTCTACCTTCGATTTAAGATACACTTCTACATCAAATATTGTTTGCTTTTCAATTTCGGGACAAAAGCTGCAAGCCTTCCAGCGTGCCTGTGCCCAGATTTTTAGCGGAACCGTAAACAGCAATTGGTCGGCTGCTGCACCTACTGCAATGCGATTATTTTGGTACACCTTTATTTTCACATCATCGTTTGTGGGCCTGGTGTAGCTGTCATCATCATATAAAACACCCCGAAACTGTTTGTTCAAGCGTTCCTCAATAACCATCAAAGGAATTTCCACAGGAATATTTATTCCCGAAGTAGTTCTCGCGTATGTTTTACGAGCCGGAGGATAATTCGGCGCTTCCGGTCGTATGCTTTTGCAGCCAAACCAAATTATAACAATAAAAAATAGCGAAATCTTAAGCTTCATAAATCGCCCGCAAGATACTACCGCATTTTAAATTGATTAACGAAAAACAAACATTTACTAAAGAGTTTTTGGCTGCCCGCCCTTTTCAGTATTTACATATCATTTCTAAATTTTAGCAAAGGGCGCCAGGCTTTCCGCGCCACACGGTGGCTTGCTTCAATCCTTGGCAGGTGGCAGCACGTAAACACTTATGAAAACAGAATTTTGTTAACGTGCAGTTTAGTTAGGAATTAAAGATATTTTTTTGATTTTAGTATTTTGCCAAATCCGTGTTATGCCACCGCTCTTTTTCCTTTTAGTTCGGTGAGTTAAGAGCCATCTTGTTTCCTTCCGAATCAAGAAATATTGCGAAGTATCCACTACCGTCGGCGTGAGCAGCTTTCGGGGCAATAATTTTTCCGCCATTTTTCTCAACTCTGTCAAGTGCAACCTGAAGATTTTCACCCGCGTTTAAGTAAATTGTTACTCCATCCGCTGACGGTTTATATCCTACTCCCTGAATTATCACTCCTTGCACCATTTGTCCTTCAAAAGGCAAGATTCCCATTTGCATACCTTCAACATCCATTTTTTCTATTTTGATGTCTAACAAAGCTTGATAAAAATTAATTGCTCGTGAAATATCCCTTGCTGGAATCTCAAACATTGAAATGTAACTTTTCATTTCTCTTACTTTTGAATTTGTTAAAGTGTCTTTTGTAACTGCTTCAGAATTTGTCCTGCCCGAATTGTTGCATGAAACAAAACAAAATGCAGAAACCAACGAAGCTAAAATTATTCCTTTGACTGCCATAGATGTGCTAATTTTAATTTAAGAGCAAAAGTAAGGGTTGGCAAGAAGCCTGAATAGTAGAAATGCGACAGAAAAAATTTATTTGTAGAAAAGTACGGATAGCGCCATATGTTCATTGTCTAAAAACTCCTTTGGAGTAAAGCCAACAATGTCTTTAAAATCTTTTATAAAGTGATTTTGGTCGAAATATTCACGCTCGTAAGCGATGTCTGTCAGTGTTTCTGATTTTTTATTAAGCAACAAATTTAAAGTTGTTTGCAGTCGAATAGCTTTGCCTAACTGCTTTGGGCTAATACCAATTTGCTTTCTAAAATGCCTTTCAAGCTGTCTTCTTTTTGAAACGTCATCTTTCAAAATAACATTTATGGGAGTCGTTCCATTTGTTTTGAGAAGAACATCAACGGTTGATTTTACAATATTACTAATCGTATTTTTTTCGTTAAGTTTCTTCAGCAAAAAGGCTTCAATAATATTAATTCTTTCTTGGGAATCAGTTGCCTGAATCATTTGTTGCTCTAGTTCGTTGGCTTCTGCTTGTCCAAAAAGTTCTGCAAGTGGAGTTTCCTTATCAACCAGGTTATCAAGAGATGTCTTCACGAAGTTTACAAATCCAATGGGATAGAAACAAATTGCGAAAGTGTCAACATTCCCAGCGGGTAAAATATAATATGATTTTGTTCTCTGTCCCATTACCATTGCATTGGGATGAAGGATAAATTCAGTTTCCGAAGTATATCTTTTAATCTTGTCGCCAAAATTGAAAGTCATTTCTATGCATCCGTCAGGTACGATTTTTTGTTTTTGATTTTTTGGGTCGAAAGGTACCTCCAAAGTCCAATAAAATTTGACAATTGACGCTAAGTCTTTATGTGGTTTATATGTTTGATAATTCATTTATACAAAGTGTTTCATAGGATATTGCTAAAACTATAACCTTCACAGTATGCATCTTCATCATTTTTATGAAGTTGATTGTCCAAATGTAAAATACAATTTCAATAAAGTTAAAATATTGAATTACAGTTTGGGGCTAACGATGTTTGAACTGTCGTCAATTTTAATTTCATTGCATGCTCTGTCCAAAAGTCAATAAGTTATTATCTGGGTCGAGCAAAGCAAATTCTCTTTGTCCCCAAGGTTTTGTTTCTAAATGTCCGTTGGGGTGAATTGCAATTTTGTTATCCAAAAGCGTTTGGTAAAGTTTATCAATATCACTTGTTCTGATATAAACTTGTCCGTAATTTTCTTTGGGGTCAAGGTCTTTGAACTCAAAAAAGTGAATTTCAATATTGTCCTTATGAATCATTAAGTAACCTTCAAAGTCGTCATCGCCATTTAGTTGAAACCCCAATTTGTTTAAGTAATAGTCTTTCGTTACAGCTTTGTATCGCATTGGTAACTTTGGATTAATTTCTGTCAGCATATTTGATGTTGTCTATATAATTTTTGTTGCTTGAAATCCAGTAAGTGTTTATTCCCTTTAACATTTCCATGGTAGGTGCAGAAATCATTTCAACCTAAAATGCCTCTACGAAACCTAAAAATTCAAAACTACTAAAATGTTTCTCTCAAACAAAAATGCGCTTTGAAGGCTTAGAATGTGTTACTTTTTAGCTTAGTGTTTGCGCCTAACCAATACTAATAAAATAGTCTATTTCTATCATCAAAAGCAACTTCCGAAAAGGCGCTTAATCCTTTATTACTTTATAGGTTTTAACTCCTGTCTCAGAAATGAGTAAAACTAAATAAATTCCATTTTGAAAATTTGAAAAATCAATATGTGTATTTTCATCTTTCAAGACATCAGCATATATTTTTTGACCAACTAATGAATATATTTCACATGTAACGTTTGTGTTTTCTGGGTTTACAATGGTTAATTTATCAGTTACAGGATTTGGAAACAATTTAATTTTAGGGGAATTTGTTGTTTCGGAGGCGCTCAAAGCATTTTCTTGATATACTCTTACATAATCAATTTCCATGGCTGATTGAACAAAATCTTGTGTTACACTAGGTTCAATTGCAATGTTTAAAAGTATGTATTGTTCTGCATCAAACGGCCAAGTGTATTGGTTTTTTATTACTGGATTATAACTTAAATGGTTGATTCCATTGACGCTAAATGTTATACTTTCTTCATTCCATTCAACAGCATAGATATTAAATTCAGATGAAACACCTGTTTTAAATTGTGCATTAGAAGTGTATTCACCAACAGATAAATCTCCATTTATTGGATGATGAACTGCACTAGAGATTACATTTTGATTGGTTCCCCAATGTTCCATAATATCTATTTCTCCGCAGGCTGGCCAATTTATAGTTCCATGTGTTTCAGTCCAAAAACCTCCCGGCTCTATGATATTTTTCCCAAGCATCCATATTGCTGGCCATGTTCCAGCTCCTGTTGGTAGTTTAGCACGAACCTCAACTCTTCCATATTTGAAAGCAAATTTCGAATTTAATCTAGCTGAGGTAAATTGCTTTGTTTGTCCCTGATCTGTAAAAACTTCTCTTTTCGCTACAATATTCAGAACTCCATTAGAACGATACGAATTAATAGCTCTGTTTGTATAGTGCTGTAATTCACCATTGTACCAACTAAATCCATTTGGCAGTTGAGTTTGATGAAACCAATTTAAATTATCTACAGCACCATTTCCATCAAATTCGTCACTCCAAACTAAATTATCAAATGTAGAAACCGCTCCAGCGTATGAAAAGTCATCAATATAAGCCATTACATTTGAATTATTATTTTCTCCATTTATTTGTATTAAAACACGATTAAAATCCCATCTGTTTATTGGATTTATTGAGTTGGGATCTAAATTTATAAATGTATCTGTAGCAAAATTAAATATTATTGTTTGCCATTGATTTAGCTGTATTGGCTTAATAATTTCACTTTGAGTTGACCAAGGTTCAGCTAAAAAACCATTTTGAAGTTTTAATGAAATTTGATTGTTTTGGTTTCCGGTAATTCCATCTGAAGGCACAAAAACTTTCAAAGAAAACTCACTGCTTGTCAATAGATTAAAATTGAATCCAGCATTAAAACCAACATTTGCGTATTGACCACCGATATCAGAATACTTTAGAACTTTTGCAGAAGTGTTTTCTACTGTAGGAAAAGGATTGTTAAAATCAGTATCTATCAAGCAATCATCACCAAACCACGAAGGAATACTGCTGTTTCCTTCAAAATTGTCTTGTAAGATCTGAGTTTGAGAAAACAATGTGAGGTGATAACATAAAAATAGAACTGAAATAATTGGGCGCATCTTTTTTTTAATTTATAATATTCTAGAAATTTAAATTTTTGGCAGATTTCCTTCCGTATACTTTTTATAGTTATTGAGTATTGCTTGCCACCCAGCACGTTGCAGCTCAATTGGGTTTTCACTTTCGGGGTCAAAGGTTACAATTACTTCTGTTTGCTCACCTAAATCATTAAATAGCACAGTTACATTTCTTTCTTCAAATCCATAGCTAAAACTTTTAAACTTGGTAATTTCAGAATAAATAGCTTCAAAATCGAACCCAAAACTGTCGTCCTTGGCTTCCATTCTTGCTTTATAAATTCCTCCAATTTGCATATCGTTTTCAGCTTTCGGACAATGCCAGCTTGGGTCAGCAAAATTCCAATTTGTGATGTGTGCTGGTTGAGTATAGTAGTCCCATGCTTTTTTTATATCCGCCGAAACAATTGCTTGAATTGTTATTTTATTTAGTTCCATTTTGATTTTATTTTAGTCGTTCAAGTTGCCCTTTTCTTTTAACTATGTTTTTATAATCCCATTGAATTGCTGTTGATTTTTTCAGCCAACGTTTTAAACTATCTACATCAATGTCTGAAACTTTGTTGTAAAAAATAGATGCGTCTTTAAACTTCTCGCCCCTCACACTTAAATTTTCTTCCTCAAAGTCAGCGCCGCTCCAAAACATCAAGCGCCAGCCAGCCTTTTGTTTGCTATAACAAACAATTGGGTTCCCATCCAAAAACCAAACAGGGTGGGCATGCCAAATTTTGCTTTCTGCTAAACTTAGTTCGTTGTCAATTGTATGAGCAAGAAAGTTGCAAATAGCCTTGTCATCTGGAGTCTGGTTGTCGTTATATGTTATTATTTCTTGATTCATTTTTTAGTATTCTAAAATAGCTTACAGATTTAAACACAGCCGCTATTTCCATAAAGTTGCGTCTTCAAATGTAAAATACAATGTTGCATTTCCAGCCTATTTAGAATAATTTGCAATTACATTTACAGCAATGTTTAATTATCTAAGGAAGCTTTTGTTTACAAGCAAGTATTGTTAGCCGTTAGTTGTTTTCAGTCTATATTTTTCGGGTTTAGTTCCAGTTCGTTCAATAATTTTTCTCGCTTCTAAATCAAGTTTTACGGTTTCTCCATACCATTGAACCCCACCTTCAAACGTATTTTTTACATTGTTATATATCTTTTCCATTAGTTCTGTATGAGTTGGCTCGAATTCACTTAAAATGGATAAAATAGTATGCTTAATAACATTGTATTTATGTATTGAAATACGCTTATTTGTTTTTCCAGGTTCAGGGTGAAGTGTTTGAATTTTCTCGTCTTCCATCATATGTTCTAATTAACTTTAAACAATATTTCTTTTTATATAGGTTTTTCGGAAGCTTGCAGTTATCTTTCGCTGAACACCAGAAAGCATTTCAACCAAAAAAGCTTCTACAAAACCCGAAAATTCAAAACTACTAAAATGTTCTATTCGAATTTAAATATGCTTTTGCGTTTGCCATGTGGTAGTGGCAGGCTTTGAAGTAAGATTTATCTAATACCAATTTTCAATTCGGTTTTTGTATTATTTCATAGCGCGCTTATGTTTGATTTTTCATTATCAATTTCTTGATTAAGGAAATTTGTCCTAAATGATAATAACTATGTTCGATTACACCTTCAATATTTCTTAAATAGATGCCATACTTTTCATCAACAAATGTTTGATCAAAAATGATATCATTCATTTGTTCAACTTTTTCTACGAAGGTTTCAGAATTATTAATAAAGTTAGAAACTAATTTTTTCCAGGCTTCTTCTGAATTAATTTCTGGAAGGTCAAAACTATACTTATCACTAATTTCTAATTGTCCTCCATTAAAGACATTTAGAATTCCTCCAACATAATAATTAATATGAAATGTCAATAAAGCAATGGTGTTTAAATTATCAACTTTTTGAATAGCCTGTTCCCAACTAACACTTAATATCTGTTCTTTGATGTTTGTGTTGGCTATCCATTTTCCACTAAGGAGCACTTCTCGAAGTCGGTTTGCAATTGTTAAATTTCTTTCCATAAAGGGGTTCTTTGATATGAAGTTAAGCCAGCATTCCGCTAAAGTTCTGCACCTATTTGATGTGCCAAAATTGGGGAGCAGATTGTTTTAGTTGAAACGAAAGTAACAGAGAAAACGGATGATTCAAAGTAACAGAAGGCTTGGTTTTTCCTGTGAGTGCTGACAAGCGCTTTTATTTTCAAGATATTTTTCTATCTAACAGGAAACTTAAAGTAGCTTTTAAATCGGAAGGTTGAAGACCATCAATTTTAAACAACAGAAAACAACTCTGTGAACTAGAGATTGATTTTAAATCAAGCAAAAAAACTAAAATATATTTTATTTAGTATTAATTTTTAACTGTTATTAAAACACAAATAAATTTGCACACATCTAATTCTGCTTTCCATTCTTTTTTATTATGGTCTCCGTAAAGATAAATTGTGCTATTTATCGAATCATATTCCTTTGTACTTTTAGCATTTTCCAGGTCAAAATTAATATGCTTTGCATGAATAATCTTGTTGCAAGATTCTTTAAATGTCAAATTTGTATATTTCTGAGGGGTAGATTTTATGTTTTCAAATAGTTTGCCGACAATTGAATCAATTGAATACTTGTATTCTTTATTGACGTAATCTCCGTCATTTTGATTTCGTATTTGAACTGCACATTCAAGTAATATCCTAGATATTTCTGAAAATTCATATTCAACTACTAGATTTTCCTTTAAATCAGTAATTGAGTTTGATTTTTCAGAAGCATTAATAATAGAAAGCAAATGAAAGGCTTTTTGTTCTAAAAGGGAGTAGCATTCGTGAATAGGGTAACCTATTACCCATGGATTTCCATTTGTTTTAAATTCCATATTATATATTTTTCGTTTTAAATGAAGAGGAATATTTTCTTAAAATAATGATATTAATGTTCAGGAAAAAACTTGATATTAAAAATAATAAACATAATTAACCGAAAAACTAGTTAAACATAATATTTTAATGGAAATAAAAAATACCAAATAAAAATACATATTTCAAATCGGCATAAGACCTAGTTTATATGTCATTAACCGTTTAAACTTAGCTAAAAGTCTCTCCATATTTCTTCATAACAAATAAGTTTTGAAATTAGAAATTCTTGTTGACCTTCTGTGAATTGAGTAATTGATTTAATGGTTTTAATCAATTGCTTACGATCATCTTCAGATTCAAAAATTATGTACTTTATATCTTCCGGTTCGAAATTAAGTCTTAAGTTCCTTATAAGCTGATTCATCTCACTTTTTCTATTTCCCACATCGACAATTACCCTGTCAAGTATCATAGGATAATTTTCAGAATATTCAGCAGCAAGACGCCACTCTTTTTCATCTGAAAATTTATAGTCTATCAATACTTCATAGTTACCTCGAAATAAATCATCCTGGACCATTTTCGTATATCTAAGAATTTCAATAATTCCTTTCTCAGGCTCGCTTAAATCTTTCCAATTTAATTCTGACTTATTCGCTATTAATTCTTTGTATAGATTTAAATAAGATTCAAATAATATTGATTTTTTGTCCATATATAAAACAGGATTTAGTCTCTTTCTTTGAACCCAATTTTTACTTAACCCAATTCCATATTTACCGTACTTATCTACATGTTTGTTTATCTGAGAAAGAGGGATATCGCAAAAGCTTACTATTGGAGTATAGAAACAAACAATTGATTTTTCTAGTTGAACGAATTCACGACAATATGAAAATCGGAAACCCTCTTTGAGGATACTACATACTATTTCTTCGTTTTTTGTTAAATGAAATATTGAATCAGAACTAATATTCATAATTAGTTTATTTGGTACACTAAATTCTTTTATATTCTTAATCCCCCCCCCCTACAACACCAACAACCAAGCTTCTTCATTCATGCCTCTTTTAATGGCATTCATTTCTTCGTTGGCGGAGGTAATATCTGGGTAATTGCCGTACACTACACGGTACAGGCCAGCTGGCGTTTGGTCCAGGATTTTGGCATCAAACCCCTTGTCGCTGAGGTGGTTTACCATGCCATCGGCATTGGTTCTTGTTGCAAAACAACCTGCCACAATAAATATGCGGGCATTTTCGGCACTAAAGCCTGTGTTGCTGCTATCTGTAATTTCTAATGCCTTGCGAGGCGTGTGCTCCTTTGTAAGCGCTATGTGAAGCTTGCCTTTTGCTAGGTGCTGAGATTTAAAAGGATTCAAATCGGCCATGGAAATTCCTTCACCTACGGGTAAACTTACATTGATGGCCATAAATGCTGCCAATGCTAAGAGCGGAAGGGTTTGTAATACCCGCTTTAATGGGAACCTGTTGGTCACCTTTACCGGAGGAATTAAGCCTCGGTTTTCTAAAGGGGTTTCTTCTCTGTGCTCAGCTATCGGCGTTCTGTTGATGGGTGCTGCCGTAAACGAAAATAAGCCATAAGAACTAGGCAGGTAGTTTACCTTTAAATCTTGCGTAAACCTTAGATTTTTATGAGTATCGAGGTAAAATGTTCCAACATTGGGAAGTGTAACATTTTCGAAATTGTTAAGCGCCGCCAAGGTATCCAACACAAAAGCATCTAATAAAATGCGTGTTTCATCATAACTAAAACCATTGCGCTCGCTCATTTTTGCAATCAACAAACCATCATTTTTAACCAGATTTCTGTTAAAAATTAATTGCTTGTTCGCTGGCGCAAAAGAAAAATCGCCTTTGTTTTGATGAGCAGGCGCATAATTTCCAATAATTCCTCCCAAACCTGGCACAATAACGCACTCATGCGCTTGCAGCAAAAGATGCATCTCTTTAGAAACTAGTACTTTAAATGCTGCTTTACTTGGGAGGTTCATTGCTGTAAATATAGACCGCTTCTATTCAATCTTGCAAGCGTTGCAGCATTTTTTTTAAATCTTCGGGTGTATCTACACTCCAACTCTCATGATTACTGAGGCATGTAAAAATTTCATAGCCATTTTCTAACCAGCGCAACTGTTCCAGTTTTTCGGTGTTTTCTAAAAACGAAGGCTGTAATTTTGTAATAGCCTCCAAGGTTTGCGCCCGGTATGCATAAATACCAATGTGCTGGTGGTAATTGTTAAAATCGAAATCCAAACCAGCTTCTCTATCAAATGGAATTGCAGCGCGACTAAAATACAAGGCCTTTCCGCTTTTGGCCAAAGCCACTTTTATGGTGTTTGCACTAGCCACATCTTCGGTATTCGAAAATTTACGCACCAAAGTAGCGATGTGTACCGCTTCCTGGTTAAAGCAGCTGCACAACAAATCTATTTGCGTGGGCTCAATAAAAGGCTCATCGCCCTGTATATTTATGATTACAGTTTTTGCATCATCGTTTAATCCTAACTGCTCCGAAACCTCTGCACAACGGTCGGTTCCGCTGGGGTGTTCGGCACTTGTCATGAGCACTTCCCCGCCAAAATCTTGTACAGTTTTGTAAATCATTTCATTGTCGGTGGCTACAATAACGCGTTTCAGGCGATTGCTTTTTTTAGCTTGCTCATATACGCGTTGTATCATGGTTTTACCCATAATATCTACCAATGGTTTTCCCGGAAAGCGGGTACTGGCGTAACGCGCAGGAATTATTCCTATAAATTTATTTACCGACATAGTGCATCCTCAATTAAAAAAGCAAATATCATTGAATTGAAACTTTTTTAAAGCGCTGTTGTAAAAGAATTCTAAAAACCTCCTCCCGACAAAAAAAGCTACATTTTTTTTCATCCTTTATAAATAGTATGATTATGAAACGTAGCAGTATTTGCAGGAGTATTGCCCTGGGGCTTTTTCCTATTTCTCTTTCAGCACAAGCTTATTTGCCATTAATAGAACCCAATAAGACCTGGAGTTGCTATGGCGATTATTTTTTCCTCAATGTAAAATACCAGGTTTCGGGCGATACGCTACTGAGCAACCGAACCTATAAAAAAGTATGGGCGCATGGCAGCGATGTGCCTTATAGCTTTAACCAAGACTCGGCCCAATACAAATCGGCCATTTATGAGGAAAACGGAAAGGTATGGGTGGTAGAAAAAAACTTCATCGCCGAGCATATACTCTACGATTTTAATAAAAATGTAGGTGATACCATTCGTTTTTACCGACCCATTGGCGATTTTAACCAGGGCGTATTGCCTAATTATTCCGTGGGAAAGGTGTATAAGAAAAATACAGTAACCATTAATGGCGTGCCGCGCCGCCGCTTATACATTCACGACCCTTTTATGATAGACCAATTGCCCACGCAGGTACTTTCTCAGTTAGATGTACAAGCCGATGTGTGGATAGAAGGTATAGGCGGCAAAACGGGTTTATTCTCCCGCATGCCCATTTGGGGAATTGTGGGCCCACAGCCCTACTTACTGGCTTGCGTAGAGCGCGATGGCGCTCAACTCTACATGGAAAATACAGGCTACCCTGCCAATGCCAACGACCCTTGTTTTATTACACCACCTAACGGTGGTAATACCGGCGGCGGTGGCGGAAGCACTGGTGGCGGCTCCGGGGGAGGAACAGGAACAGGTGGCTCCGGGGGAGGAACAGGGCCAGATACTGTTA
>Ga0247837_1001606_pt1 | contig 45944 bp, 59 predicted proteins | sample LaCtaG_2_FD_187115 | JGI IMG/M metagenome (GOLD analysis project Ga0247837, IMG submission 187115) | Freshwater microbial communities from meromictic Lake La Cruz, Castile-La Mancha, Spain - LaCruzMarch2015_14.5m | ecosystem: Environmental > Aquatic > Freshwater > Lake | place: Spain: Castile-La...
GTTTGCACCAGATTTAACATTTACATTGATACTATAATTATACACTGACTCTCCAGAATATGTGCCATCATTTACAGCCTTCATATTATCAACACCAAAGTTTTTAACAGCATATTTACTCATTACAAATTCACCAGGGGTAAGCATTGCTGGAACAATATCAGAACCAAGACTTGGCCCTCCTTTGGCATAATATTTTTTCATTAATCCGCCAGCATTTGCAAATTTAGATCTTAATCTGTTACTTGTTTCATATGCTGCATTTGTTGCTGCTTGAGTTGCTGCTTTCTGTTGTTCCTGTTGTTGTTGATATTGAATAGCCATACCTGTATATCTTGCAGTAGAAGCAGCATTTGCTGTATCTACACCCTGAGCAACCAATCCAGTCATCATTGCATTTGCAATATTTGATGCAGACTCTCCAACAAGAACTGCTACCTGTACTGCTTTGTTGATATCTTTTGTTGTTTGCGCTGTACTTATAGCAGTAATAGCAGATTTTACAGATGCTGCATCTGCTGCGGCGGCTGCGGCTGCGGCTGCTGCGGCTGCTGCCTCTGCTTCTAGTGCTGCCGCTGCTGCGGCGGCTGCTGCTGCGGCTGCTGCATCACCATCTGTGTCAGTATCACCATCATCCTCTTCATCATCATCTGTGTCAGTATCAAATCCTGCTACAACACCAGCACCTGACATAGCCAATGCCATAGCGGCAGCAATCTTTTTCCAGTATTCTAGAATAGAAGCCAATTTTTCTTTAGTTGCCTCTAAAACATCGTTGTATTTACCAGCAAGAACTGATGCAGCAATCGTTGCATCTGCTGCTGCCTGCCAAGCATCTTTTTGTGCATCAATATCATCAAGTCTGGCCTGCAACTGATCTTTAATTACTTGCAAATTATCCTGAGCAACCTTTAAATCATTTTGTGCTGTTAACAAACTTCCATTTTTAATTTCATAAACTTTGTCTTCAAGATCACGAATTTGGATTAAATTGGCTTCACGCTGCTCTTCAAGATTATAAATTTGGTCTTCAATTATACGAATCTGCTCTTGTGCAAGTTTTTGTTTTTCCTGGTATGCATAAATTTGATCTTGCTTAATACGAATTTGTTCTTGTAAAGGAATTCTTGCTTGTTCTAATGCATAAATCTGATCTTGTTTAGCAAGAATTTGTGCCTGTACCGCTTCACGCTGCTCTTCTAAATTAAATACTTGTTGACTAATAGCAAACTGACGTTGTTCTACCTGTACTCTTGTCATTCCCTGACGTGTACGCAAAGCCTCTAATTGAGCCTGACGTGCAGCATCTATGGTTCCAGAAGCCCTTTCTGATGCCGAAGCAGCGGCTTGCGCTCTTGCTTCCTGTGCAGCCTGTGCAGCAGCAGAAATATCTCCTTGAGTTAAAGCGTCTGCAATACTAAGTTGTGATTTTTGTTGAGCAGCAATCTCTTGATTAATATCAGATATTCTACTTAAGGCCTCTTCTTGTGCATCATATTTGCTGTTAATTTCTTCAGCAGCACGATCCATTAATTCAAGTTCATTAGATAAGTCAGATGCTTCTTCTTGTAATGCAGCAATTGGACGCTCAAATCCAAGTTCAATGCTGCGTTGCATTGCTTCAATATCAGCCTGTAGTCCAGAAATAGGTCTATCAAAACTAATCTCTATCTGTCTTTCAATAGAATTAATTTGTTCACTAAGTTGTTCAATAGGTCTTTCAAAATTTAATTCAATATTGCGCTGCAAATCAGCAATTTGTTCTTGGAATGCCTCTATTGGTCTAGAAAGATTTAATTCTGTTTTTCTTTGTAAAGATTCAATATCTCTTTCATATCCGTCAACAACTGCCTGAACTTTATCTACAGCAGCCTGTGCTGCCTCCACTTCCTTTTCAGCATTTGTAATTTTAGGCTTATATTCACGCTGTACTGCTCTTTCAAGAAATCCAAATAATTCATCTGCTTTACGCTGTAACTCTGCTTCTGCATCATCTTCACTAAAACCAAGAATAAGATCAATCCTTTTAATTTCTGGTATTTGTTCAATATATTTGGCAAGTTCTTTAGAGTTTAATACACCATCTTGTAGGTCTTTTATAAACGCCCTTGCTAAATCTGGATCAGAAAATATTGCTTTAATATCTTCAGACTTCAGCCCCATGCCTTCTAGCAGTGGAAGGATTTCAGCAAATTGTTTCTTTAGATTTAGTTCTGCGGTTCTTCCTTCAAAGAATTTAAGAAGTTCACTGCTCAATAGTTCTCTATTTACATCTTTAATTAATTTAAGAAGTTCTTTCCATTGTGGCGTTCCTACTTTTGTTGTAGCAATAGCAGCGGCCAGAATTGGATTAGATGCTATCTCAAATGCTCTTCCAGTTTCAACACCAGCCTTTTTTAGTTTAGCAAAAGCATCTTGTGACTTAATTAATTGTTTTCTTTGTTCTTTTAATTCCTCAATGGCTTTTTGATATACAGATTTTTCACCACCGCCACCACCGCCACCGCCCAATTCTTTAGCAACAAGTTCACGAATTTCTTTAAGGCTGGCAATTTCTTCTTTAATTCTTCTTCTTACTCTGCTTGCTGCTCTTTGTGCTCCACCATCTAAAGATTCTTCTGCCATTTCAAGTGCTGCAATCATGGCTGGTGTAATTGTTGTAACACCAAGCATTGCAGCCTCAACTAATAATAACTGATTTGATGTATTTTTTAATCCTGCTGCACTCTTTGCTAGTTCTCCAGGAAGATTTTTAAACACTTCCCCCATTAAAAGAGCGGCCTGTGGCTTTGGCATGTTAGAAACTGCTTTAGAAATATTACCAAAACTTTGATCAAACTGCTTTGCTGTTATTGTGCCAGTTTCTAGTTGACCAGAAATACCATTTAATATTCCAACTACTGATTTAGAAACAGTTGAAACAGTCTTTTTTAAGTCTTTGGAGAGTGTTTGTTTTGTCCAAGTTACCACTTCTCCAGTAGCCCTATTTATTGCACTCTGTGTTTCTTCCGTATACCCTGCAGAAAAATCTTTTCCTAAAAAACTGCCTAGATCAGCAATATTCTTTTTTAATGTTGCTTGTCCTTGATCAGTTCCTAAATCTATGCTTGCAAAATCAAACTTAAGATCAACTTTTCCAGATTCTTCTTGAAGAGCCTGAATAATATTTGTAACTTGTTCTTTTGCAAAACCTTTGCCTTTAAGTTGTATTGCAAGTGAATTGAAAACTAGTTCTGCCTCTTCGGTAGTTGCCTGTCTTAGTGCTTTTATGTCATTTTCAAATTGCTTTAAGAAGTCCTGATTAGACCTTAACTCATCAATCCTTGTTCTTTCTTCTCTATTTACTACTAGAGATGGACCAGTTCTTTCTAATGCAGTTGTTTGTGGAACTACCCCAAAAATATCACCTAAAGTTTTTAATTTATTTTTAGTTAATAAAGCAGCATCTCCAAGACCTTCGATTGTCAACCTTTCTTTTTCTCTCCAAGCATTTACGCCTCTTATAACTGATGCAGTTGTTGCAATTGCTGTTATTGCCAACCCAATTGGACCTAAAAATCTTGCAATCGCTTTACCAAAATTAAAAAGATTAGGGAGTAGTTTTTTAATACCCCCAGCAAACAGGGTTGAATTAAATGCCATTTTTTTAGTGGCAGTATTTCCTATTAGTAGGCCTGCAGCAGAAGCCCTATCCGATGCTAACTTTAAGAACTGTGTTTGTGTAAGCATTTGTGTAACTGACATTAATGCAAACATTGCAAGATTTAATTTTGAAACGGTACCCGCAAATTCTCCTAATTTACCACCACTCATTGATGCTAATCCAGATAAAGATCCAAGAGCAAAAGTTCCACTCATTAAGCCTCTATTAAGGCCAGTCATTCTGTCTTGGAAAGATTTGGCAGATGCAACCATGTCATTTGCAGACTTTTTTGTTGCTTCTGAAATAACTGCAGCATTGGCAACTTGTGAAACTGATACTCCATCATTAGTTTTTTTAATATCAAAGTCTGTTCCTGGTGTAATTACTCCAGTACCTGCACTACGTCTAGTTCTTGTTACTGCACCCTCTCTTGCTTTTTCATATGCAGTTCCATCATCATTTCCATCTTTAGGTGCAAGTGGATGTGGGCTTGTTCTTTGACGTGATTCAACATAAATATCTTTTAAGCCACTTTTTTCTACGCCAAGTTTATATGATTCTCCTGTTTTAAGTCCTGCAAGTTCTGCTTCTTTTTGGAACTCTGCAGTAAATTTTGCAATATCTCCTCTTAATGAGGCGAGTCTAATTTTTACTTCATCAGAAAATTGAGCATAAACGGCAGCAGCATTAGCAGATGTAAGACCAAGTTGTTCTGCCATTGGGTTTGTAATTTTAAATCTTGCTTTTTCTTGGTATGGCACATTTCCAGCGCCAGCCATTTCTTCCATTCCACCAAAATAAGCACCAGATTTTCTAAATTTAAAATAAGGGTCTTTGCTTAAGGCAACACGAGAATCTGTTCTTGGGTCTGTTAAAGCGGTGGCCTGACGCATTCTGGCTTGTGCATCTTTTACACGCTGATCTGTTCTTGCAACTTCATTATACGCATCACTAATTAATTTATCTAAATCTTCAGCAGTTACCTCAGTAATATCTCCAAGTTTGTCAAAACCTGTTTTGATTTCTTCTGTAACTCTCTTGTTAATTATTTTAATTTCTTCTACTGATACCCCCGCACTTTTAAGTTGACGCTGAAGTTCAATATCTCGTACTTCTCCACGTTCAATTAGATCTCTACGAGCAAGCCCAACATCTGCTTTCTTTCCACTTCCAGTTCTACCAACTGCACGATTAAGTTCTGTAGAAGTAGCAATAACTTCATTGCTAAATACTGTAAATACTCTATCTAGCCCACCCTCTACTTCTGCAACCATCGTTCTGATTTGTCTAGCAAAAGCAGTGTTAAGACCTTCTACTATTGCTAAAAGTTCTTTACCAGACCTATATGCACTGCCACCAAAATGTGCAGCAGCAAAACCTCCAGGTATGTCAACGGCTGTTCCAGTTCCTTTACCAGTTCTGTATCCAGGAATATTTCCAGCAATCATTCCATCAATAAGTGCGCCATACTTCTTTGTCATATCTGCAGGAATAACCGCTTCTCCTGGAGTTAGCATTGCAGGAACAGTATCTTTGTTTCCACTTCCTGGAACTACAACAACACCTTTATTATATTTCTTTGGTGGCATCATCATGCCAGGATTACGTTGTGCAAATTGTTGTAATGCTGCTAGAGCATTACGATATTCATTAGCAAGATTTCTTATAGCCCCTGCTTCAGCATTAAATGTTTGTGTAAGTCTTGCATGTGATTGATCTAGTGAGTGAGCAACTGCAGCAGCCCTTTGTTGTTCTACCGTTAAATAATCTGTTTGTTCTCCAAGAATTTGTGTCTGACCAGTTAATCTTAGATATCCTTGACGTAGTACCAGCAATCCTTTAGCACCGTTTGCCAAAGCATTCATCAATAAACCAAATGTCATAAGCGCTACTGGACCTATTGCACCAATTGCAACTGTTAAAACAACTATTGCTTTCTTTACCCCAGATGAAAGATTGTCAAATCTTTCTAATATTCCGCCTACAAATTCTAATATTGGAGTAACTGCTTGAAGAAATGCTTCTCCTACTGGAATTAATGCAAGTTTTAGATCTTCTACAGATTTACGAAACTTAATCATTCCAGAGTCAGCAGTCATACCTAATTCTGACTCAGCCATTCTTGCTAATTCTTCAGTTGATGCTGTTGTTAAATCAATTACCCTAGATGCCTGATTTCCATCTTGAATAACATTTTGAAATAATGTAGATAAACGTGCTAATTGGAATTTACCAAACAATTGCTCAATTGCTCTTTGTCTATTTAAATCTGTCAAACTATCAAGAGCAGTAGCAAATTCAATAACTGTTTGTTTTACGTTTCCTGCATTTCTGTTTACAATGGAATCAATATCAATTCCAAAGCCCTTCATCATATCTCTTGCTTTGTCTGTAGGATTAATCAAAGATGCAAGACCAGACTTTAGTGCGTTAGCACCTTCAGATGCATTAACACCGCCTTCTTTCATAGCAGTTAAGAAGAATGCTAAATCTTTTACATCTCCTCCAAGTTGTTTTACAACTGGTGCTGCTTTAGGAATAGCCGTAGTAATGTCGTCAAGAGATACAACAGTTTGATTCTCTACTGCGTTTAGAAAATTAATTGCCTCTGCTAATTCTTCAGACTGTAACTGAAAAGCATTTTGCAAAGAAATTGTTGTTTCAAGTGCCTTTTGTTGATCAAGTTGTCCAAGAATTTGAAGCCTTGTTGCCTCTGTTACTTGCCTTTGTAAATCTAAACCTTGAAAACCCGCTGCTGCAGCGTCTGCTGCTAGGCTAACAGTTTGAGAAACTGCAATACCGTATCTAGTAAATGATTGTCCTAAAGCCTCTATATCAGCAAGTGCTTGCTGTCTTTCTGCTTCTGGAGTAAATAAATCTCCGTATACCTTTCTAAATTTAATGGCAGCAGTTTCCATATCCATAAATGTTTTTGATGCTGTCATTCCAAGAGTTGCTAGTGGTAAGGTAAAGCCAACCATCAACTGACGACCAGCCCACTGTGTATTTTTACCAAAATTTAAAAGATTTGTAGAGCCCTGTTTTACTAGTTGATTAAATAAAGATTGTCTTTGCGCTGCCATCTGTAACTGAGTTGACATTTTTGACATGTCAAGTTCATTTGGCATAATCGCAATTGCTCGCATTGCACCACTTGCATCACGCCCCATCTTAACATACTGAGTTTGAAGACGTTTTACATTTTGTTCTGCTACTTTATTTATTGTGTCAAATTCAGAAGTAAATAACTTACCAAATGTTTTTGTTGATGCACCAGCAAAGCGGAAGTATTCCCGCATTGAAAACTTGTTTTTTTCTAAAGAATCAGTAAAAGACTCTGCTGTTGTTTTAACAGTTCGTAATTCTGCAGAAAAAGATCCAATAGCATTTATGCTATTAAGGAAATTCTTCTGCAGATCACGTTGTGCCAGTCCAGCGGTTTCGCTGCTTCTAGCAATTGATGTATGAAATTGTGAGATCTGACGCTGTAATGCTTTTAGTTGTGCTAATGCATTCGACGTATCAATATTAACGCCAATATTAGCATTAACGTCAGCCACTTCTCACCTCTTTAGTTTTAGTTGCTAAGAGCGTCTTCAGCAGCAGCAAGTTGTGTACCTGATGCAGCCTCAACAATCTTATATACGGTTGGCAGATCCAGAATATCCTCAAGTTTTGAGAGATCGGCCAACTCTGGCTTGTATTGCTGCATTGCAATTGCAACGCATTCTACAAGAAGAGTCATAGACTTCTCGTTATCATCCGCCACCGCTGCAACTCCCTCAAACTTCTTCATAAAAGGACGAAGAAGAGAAATTTTTAGAGGGCGAACTGAGATTTTTGTCCCGTCCATAAGCGTGAGTTCTTTAGACTCATGCACAGTTGTTGCCATTATTTCCTCCTATATAGGTTATGTTAATTATAGCACAAAACGCTGTTTTTTTAAATTAAGATTTCATAACAGATGGGTCTCTCATATCATCATAATCGATACCCATATTTATACCAAACCCTACTTTTCTAGCATTTTCTCCTTGTAGTGCCAGGATATCATTGCTATCTTTTGCACTACCCTTGCTAAATACCCTGGCTTTCATGTCTTCCCATTCTTTTTGACCACGCTCAGCGCCAGTAGCCTTGTCTAAATCTACCCCCTGTATTGCAGCCAAAAATTTTCTTTCCTGATAATCAAGGTCCCTTTTGCTTTCCAATGTTGTTAATAATTCGGGCATTGATAAAGACTTTTCTAATTCATGATAATCTTTCCATATACCCAATAAAAATACCTCTGACTCTAACTTTGCCAAATCTAAATCATCCCATGTATTACCACTAGTAGTTGCTTGTTTGGTAACTGTTTCTTCTGATTGTTGGTTTATTTTAATACCCGCTGAAATGTCTAAAATTTTATAGATTGTTGGAAGATCTAAATTATCCTCAATATCTTCAGTTGTTTTTGATATTTGTGGATAGTATTGTTTCATGCATATCCTTGCACACTCTGTTAATTTTTCAATAGCCTCATCATCACCTTTTGATTGTTTTACATCTTCAAAGGCAACCATAAATTCTCTAAGGTATTTTATCTTTAATGGAGTTATTTCTAATTCTGTACCGTCAATTAAAAAAATATTTCCACTCTTGTATATTTCTGTAGCCATTTCATCTATTCTATCATACAACAAAACCCACCCCCGTTTAAGGGATGGGCTTGTTATTAATCTAAAATTAGATTATTATGATGCTTGAGTCCAAGTACGGTCAATAAGTTTGCCGTATGAAGCACTAGTATCTTCAGGAAGAAGACGGAAGGAAACCTCAAACATGGAAGGTTCGTCACGCTTTGCGGATACTGTTACATTCTCAATTGAGAGTGCACGGTACGCAGCGTAAACACGCTCTACGTATGCGGAGTCTTCGCAGTCTCCAGTTCCAGGTCCAACAGCAACAATTCCACGCTCAACTGGGCATTCTCCAATGTCTCCTGCGGAGAGATTAAGAGTTTGTCCTGCTGAAGTAGATTTGGTTCCTGTTAGTTCGTCGCTTGGGGAAGCAATAGCCAAGAGAAGATTCTCAAGGGTAGCCTCTGCAAAAGCAGTTGCCATATTTACTTGCATTCCTTGCTTGTATAACTTAGCAACGTCAAGAAGTTGGTCAACCTGTACTTCACCGAAGTCTGGTTGGAACTGCAATTCAAGACCGTTCATGGTATAACCTACGTTTGTAAAATCTGAATCGTCTGCAAGTGTTTCTCTGTAGGACTCTGAAGATGTAAACGCAGGTAGTGTGCCAGCGGTCAATGTTGCGTCAGCAACAAAGAAAGCAGCAGCACCAACAATAATGTTGTTTGATGTACCACGTGTATATGCCATATTTTCACCTCTACTTTCAATATTTTCTATATTAAGTTTTTGGCGGGTTTCCTCAACATAATTATAACAGTGTTTTTAGGTATAAGGGTACCCTGGAGGGTTATTTGAGTGATAATCGTATTCTACAATGAGTTTATTTGCGTATACCGTTCGTGCTGAGGCCAGTTCAAGTAGGTCTCTTGTTTCGTCTGCCTGGTATACCCTGATATTATGAAAGAATATATTAAATGGTAGGGATGCTTGAGACTGTCCAGCACACCAGGCATTTACGTCCTGTGCTGCAGCATCTTCACGGTCTAGGGCATCGCTTATAACTCTATGGGCGTCTGTTATCTTGCTTAGATCTGTGCAATATAAATAATAGACTACCTGTTCTCTTTTACGTCTATAAAAAGCATTAGGTCTAAATCTAATTAATCTTTCATACTGAATTAATAGTGGGTCGTCTATTCCTGGAGCCCCTATGTAGTTTTTAAATACATCTTCTATATTTGTTGGGGTAGTGGGAAAAACAGGAACCATCTGCTCAAAACCACTTAAAATATCAAACATTTTTAATTGTTCAACAACATACTGGTTTATAAAAATAGGGGGAAAGGCTGTGTCTGTTATTTTAGATACATATGTCATGATATTATTCTACCTCAATCTTAGCATTGGTAATCCATTTATATCCAGTTGAAATACCTTTTGATTTACCCTGTCTTGCACCAGCAGCAAAGTTTTGTTTAAATACCCTTGGCTTTTGGATATAGTCAAATAGACCACTTGCTCTTAAAAACCCTTGAGTAAAATATTTTTGCATAAATTCATCAAAAACTCTTTCAAAAGATCCTTCTACTTCTTCTCCTCCAGGGTTTCTAACTGTGATAGGTTTTCTAACAAACACTGTTTGTCCACCTTCATAAAACCTTAAGACAGAGTTTGCTTTTGGTTTAATTACAACTGGAATACCCTCTTCCATTATTTTTGCCTTATTATAAAATGGTGTGTTTGTATCTGCCTGTATTGATCTAGATTGTTTAAAGGTAGAGTTAACAGATAATCCAAGATTACTTACTGTGTAATCAATGTCAAACAATCTTGCTGCTGGGCTTCCTGTTTGATACCATTCGTATACGTGATGCAACGCACTACTGTTTGCTCTAGCCTCAAGATCTATATATTGACCCAAAGCGCCTATTGTTGCTTTTCCAAGGTTATTTAAAAATACCTTTTTACCACGCTGAGCACCCTCTATAAAGCCAAGAGAATACTGCACAATATTTATAAGTTGTTTTTCAAAACTATTAACCGTAAGAGATGCTCTCATTAGTCACCTACCGCTTGATTTTCTGTCCTACGCCAAAGCATCTTGTAATATTCTATATTTCCAAAAGGATTAACAAAAGGTTCAATGGTTCCAATTTCATAAATAGTTCCACGACCATTTCTTGGGCCAGCAGTTTCTTTATAAATTAAAGTATCTGCTGCGGTTCTAATGTTTGTAACCAAGATATTGCTAACAGCATTATTAGTTCCATCAGAAGATATGCGAAGATCAAACTTAGAGCGAGCAACTAGTTTGCCATCATATTGTAGAAACACTTCTGGCTTTAATTCATCAGTTCCTGCTCCACCTACAGTTGTTGCATTACAGGCTACAGTTCTATCAAATACCCACTCTTTATTTGGCTGACCATATTGATTTTGAGTGATAATAGGATAGTAGATATCTGCTTTCATTGGGTATACAAAATCTGTAGTTTCACAGGTATTCATTATAATACCCCAGGCTTACCAAAATTGGTAATGTATTTCTCCAAAATCTTATCCACTAAAAGATTTCCAGTTCCAAAGAAAGAACCCTTATCTACTTGTATTTTAAACTGATCTGTTGAATAGTTTGTTACATATCTCTTGTGATAATCTAATCTACCACATTTAATATCATCAATAAGCATAAGAGTTGCATCTTTAATATCATAAGGTACTACTTTGTATCCCGTCGCTAATTGGAACAGATAATTCCATCCCATAGGAAATGTTACTCCTGGGGCTACGGCAATTGTGTTTGGGCTATCTTCTGAATCATACATATAGACAGAATCGGAGTATGCTAGTGGAACTCCTCTTGGGAAACCTGCTTGACGAATATAGGAGTCTGTGATTTGAGCCCAGTCTTTAATAATTGCAGTCTTATCTTTTGTTAACAAGTAATTCCATTGTCCATCACCCTGTGCTTGTGGGCTATCATCATTATCCCAAACAAGTTCATTATTTTCATATGCTTTAAGAATTAAATAGGTTCTTGCCCATAATGGCATAAAGTCGGTATTGTTACCAATTGTTTCATACCAAGTACGATTATAATAAAATCCTCCAGGAACAATGGAGTCAATAATTGCTCTTGCTAAGTTTTCCCATTCTGCATATTGAGCCTTTTCTGTAGCGGTAGTGCCAAGAGTATTTGGATCTACATATGGCCTATTTACCTCAAGATTATCTTCTACAACAATGTCGCCCTCTTCTGCGCTTGTAGAAGCGGTAGTGTAAACTGCGTCGTAAATTGTTAAAGAATAAGAATCATCATAGGTATTGAATAGATCTGGAAGAATATAGGAAATCTGAGAGTCCGCTGAAGATGTTATTGTTTCTTGAACTTCATTAACATTTCTAGTACCCTCATTAATTACTAGGATATAGTCTGTATCTGCTTCTGGCACATCATATGTGATAGAAAGGGGATAGGGTGGGAGTCTTAAGATCTGCATTATACTTTGCCGTAATGTTTGGCTACTTCTTCAGGCGTTGCTGATCGCACTGCCTTATGCTTTAGCCACTTTTCGGATACCTCCTTAGTAACAATATTATAACCCCTTTGAAGTTGCCCCACGCCATTCCAATGAAGATTCTTTTCTGAGAATACCGCTACCTTTTCTTGAACGGTACTTGATTTAACTTCCTGATGATCCTCTCTAGGAACAAAAGGTAAAATCGCTTCTAATAAGTCTAATTTTGTAGTTGCACCAAATGTATCAATATTATTTTTTTTAGCATATGACTTTAACTGCGGTACTGTCTTTTTATTAAATTCTTCTACTACTTCTTTTGTTGTTGCCATTTTTTCCTCCACTGCTATTATATCAGAATCCCTATCTGTATAAACTTTGTGCTCTTCTTACTCCCGCAGGAGTCCCACTTATAATTACATTTTCACCAAAATTAGGTGTTGGTATGCATCCCAGTGCATATCTTTCTGTGATAATTCCATTAGGTCCACTAATGATTGTTCCTATACCGCCAACTGCTATAGCACCGTCACCACTGTGTTGATGATTTACTGTTGGTTGTCCTGGATATGACATTTGTTCTCCTAATGTGATAAAGGAGGACAGTTTTACCTGCCCTCCTTATCGGTTAGTTTTTACAAACTATGCGGTTGGGTCATAGGCCGCATCTGCGTAAGCAACTGCATCCTGCTCTTCCCATTGCAAGCCAAAACGAACGAATACTGTGTACTCGATTGTATCTTTCTTTGGCTTGTATTCACGGTTTACGGTAATATCTCTCTGGAAACCCCATACACGGTTAGCAGGGAATGTCAAATCGACATAATCTGCTGGGTAGTAAGGAACTTCCATAACATCAATTCCAAGAACACGAGTTGTACGTGCTCCACCGAATGTCTGTCCAACACCATCTAGGTATTGCTGACGGTTACGCTCTGTACCACCAGTACGAGGTGCAAACGCTTCAGCAATTGCATCAGCGAGTGTACCGTTGTTCTTAACAATTCCCTGGAAAGCATCTGTACCAGCATAGAACTTTAGGTTCTGCTTGATAGCACGATACTTACGTGGCATTGCAAGAATGATGTCCTGCATGACCTCTGTTGTCCAGTTGTCATCAGTAACAGTAACGAGTGCCTCATGAGCATCTCCGTCATTTTCTACTTTGTGAACAAAGCCTTCCATAATTGAAAGGAATGCTCCTGTAGAACCATCACCATTAATGGCTAGGTCTTCGATATCGTTAGCAAATGCATTGGTCATCAAGCGAACTAGATGATCTTCCAACGCACCTCCTTCAATATTGTCTTCAAGTGATTCTGTAGATACTTCCCAATCAAGACGAATCTTTTTGGTTGTTAGTTCTACCTTAGTGAATGAAGCACCTGTGTTTGTATAATCGTTGCTTGCTTGTGCAGCAGCACGAATAACACGTTCACCAACGTTAACCTTCTCGATTTCCATGGTGTTTGCTCGCATTGTAACTCTACGACCATCTTTGGCGAGAACTGTTGCATCCCACACGTAGTCGATGAAGCGGCGAGCCTGCTCTGGCAGAAGAATACCACCTGGTGTACCAGTTGGACTTACTGCGTTCGGGCCGTTTGTCACACCAAAGTTTGGTGTAGCAATGTTACCCAGTTGAGCGCCAACATCAGATGTGGTTGGACTGGTTGCTGTTGCACCGCCAATGTCACCTGAAGCGAAAGCACCATCACCTGCGTGTTGATGCGCTACGGTTGGAGCACCTGGATAATTTTTTACGATTTCTTGTTCCGACATATTGTTCACCTCCTAGTGAATATACCTTTAATTAAATAGGTCGGCTGTTTTGAGGAAACGTCCGCCCCATAGGGATTTTTGAGTTTTCATTTCTGGAAACTCCTGCACGATCTCGCCTAGATCGCCAGACTTGCGGAAAGCAGTATCTTTTTCTACAAGATCTACTCGCTTTCCAAACTCATTAAAAGTTCCCTTTACTTGGCTTACCTCATTTGCTACAGACTTTACTTCGCCTGTAACTGTTTCAAGGGACTTTGTGATTGCTTCAACGTTAGCCTGCATAGACTTAACTGTTTCAGCAAGATTGCTCAAGGCATTAGTAAGAGAGTCATTGATCTCAGCAACAGACTTTGCAATCTCTGCTGCACTATCAACTACTGCATCTACTGACTTTTCCGCTGCGATGTCAACAACAGGAGCATCTGCTACTGGTGCTGAATCTGCCACTGGCTCTGCAACAGGTGCTTCTGCAGAAACTTCTGCTGGAGCATCTACTGGAGCCTCTGCTACAGCATCTGCTGGAGCCTCTGGAGCAACCTCAACATGTTCAACTACTTCTGCTGTATCTGCAACTGGTGCATCTACAACTTCCATTGTTTCTTCTGTCATAGGATTTTCCTCCTTTGTAATCTTAATTGTCCTAATGCCTTTTGCACTATCAACTAAGAACTTTACTGTTGTGATATCTTCTTGATCTTCAACAAATCCAATGTTTTTCATTGAACCATTGCAAGATGGACAACTTTCATCAGACTCTTTTGAAAGTCTTACGATATCATCTGCCTTACACCAATAAACTGTATCAATAACTGCTTTTGATAAGTACCCGCCAAGTTGTCCTTTTTCAATAGAGATAACATTGGCAAATTGGTTTGCTGGATTATCAACAAGTGATAACTCAAACAATTCGTACTCTTTAATTATACGCACTGATTTATCAATTTTTTCATCATACATGTCATCAGACTTTGTAATGTTGCCACCAATTGAAAAACCAGTCAAAGTTCCATCAAGGACTTTCTCCCAGGTATCCTGAGCGCCTTTTGAAACATAAGCAGAAACATAAACTCCGCTATAAAACTTTTTTACCTGTGGATCAAAATAACGATCCTCTTTAAAAGAAACAACCTTACCTACAGCGCTAGGCTGGTGCATCTCACGAAGGTTCCCTCTGAATTTCTTAAATGCATCTATACTTGCTTCTGTTGTAACAATATCATTTTGCTTATCTACGTTATCTAGAGTGGCAAAGCCAGAGACAATACGACGTTCTTGGTCTACTTTGCCAATAGGCATAGAAAAGCGAACATTGTCGCCATCAGTAATCCAGTGTGCTTTATTTATAGTCATGGCAGTATTATTATAGCATTAGTTTATAATGCTTTCTCAACTATTGAGACGATCTGCCTTCACCTTGTGCATTTCTTCCAGATATGGTTGTAGGAGAATCTGATTCATTATTTGCTCTTTCAGCATCTCTTTCTCTGTTACCCGCCAAGTTTGCCCTAGCATCTGTGGCTTGTCTAGCACTCATTGTAAATGGGTCATCTCCATCTGGACGCTGTGACATGTTTAGTATTTCACGTGCCTCATTTGGAGTAATAACCTGAGTCTTGACATACCGCTCAATAATCTGAGATTGGGCAATTTCATCTGTAAGTGTAAGTTCATTAAACTTAAGATCAAGAATGTCAGTCTTTTCCTTAACTATCTTATTTACGATCTTCTCTAAATGACGTTGGGCTGGACGAGAAACCTGCTCTTTAAAGGTTCTATCCTGTGCAAGGGCAGCAGCGATAGCAGCAGAGTCAGATCCGCCAAGTTTTGAAATAGGAACCTGATGGGCAACCAAAATATCATCACGATTTTGTTTACGATATTTTTCAAATGAACCTTCTTGAACACCATTTTCAATAGGTTGCATACTAAACTCAACCTTATTTCCATCTGTATCTCCAGGAAGTGGGATATATAGTGTTCTGTGATTTTGTCCTTTTAGACCTGTTTGCATAAAACGGAACATCTTATCTTCAGCATCAGCAGATAATTTTGCACCTTTTACTGTGATGATATATCTTGGTACCGCCTTGTTTTGGAAATAATCAATATTATACTGAGCAGCAAGAGAGTCTCCAATAAGAGAAGAAACGGCAGACAGAATATCTGGAACCCCGTAAAATGTATTTAAAGGAGAGTATTGTTTAAGATGTAAAATTTCGTTTGGTCTTTGATCTGCAGTAAGAGGATTTGTATTTTTTGCACCAAAGTTTCTAAAGTATACTAACTTCTGACCAATGATTTGTACAAAACCATCACGCAAACGACGGACACGAACTGTGGTTGCTGGAATGTGTCCAACATAACCAATCTCCCCAGTTACGGTACGGCCAATCTCAAGGAAGCCATTTCCTGTAGCCTGAACATCTGTATAGAACTTTTCCATTGTTTGCTGAAAAGTATCCTCATCATTTAAAGATTCTAGCCAGTCACGAACCTCTAGTTTCATACGCTCTACACGACGACGAGCACGATCAACGGCATCATCATCATCGTTCATTTCAAACCTTAACATTGTTCTATCTGTTAATTCAAATTTATAACCAAGACCTACAACATTTTCTACCTTTGCATCAATAGCAGCATGATTAGCAAAAGAAGTATCATAATAACTTGCTAGTTCATAAAGGTTATATGGTGGTGTGATTACATCAAATAAGCCATAGCCATTTTGATATACCGTTCCAGGATTAATCTGTTTTGACTGTGCCCCGTCTTTTCCAGAAGGAAAGGCGTTTGCATCATTTAAATATGCAGGAGTTGGAGCAATTGCAGGATAACGAGGATTGTAAGTCTCTGGAGCCATGGAATACTTGGAAACTGTTCTGCTAGTTCTGCGCTTGAAGTTAGTATCTATGCCAGACAGATCTTTAAGTTGGTCCCATGATTTTAAGAAAGGGTCACTCTCAAGAAACTGATTGTTTCCTGTATCTTCTGTGTTTAGACTTGCTTGAATATATTCAAATTCTCTATCCATTTTCGTATGCATCTCTTCCGTGTGTTTTTAATGTTTTTTGTGCAGCGTCAACAGCGCCTAGATCATTTAGTGAAGGAATAAGTCCTTGATTAAATCTATCTACCTGCTCGCTATACTCTTCGTCTGTAACTCTGGTTAGACCTGGCACAAATACCGCCTGACCATCACCCTCATCGCCATAGAAAACTGCTGTTTGTTTTAATTTTGCAATCTGGGCAATATCTCCACGAAGCGACTCAATGTTTAAAACATTGCCATCTCCATCTGTAAACCACTTGCCATTAGCCTTTTTATAAACATAAAGACCCCAATTGTAGTCTTTCTCAATGACCTTACGGCGAACATTACTTACAATAGGTTTGCCAGTTTTAGGGTTAATCAATGGATTATTTTTAGAACTCATACCACAAGTATAGCAGATTATACTGGTGTTGCAACATTGGTTGACCAGATTACCTCTGAATATAGGCTTAATTCGTTCGGTTCAATACTAAGTCCTTCATCATCATCAATAATAATCTTATTTGTTCCAAGATAGGTCTTATATACATCTACTGGATTTACCCCATATAGTTCAGATGAGGAAATAATAAGAACACCTTCCCAGATAAAATTATTAAGCCAGAATTCCCATTCAAAGTTTGTTATACCGTCAGTTTTTACTCTGAGCCATGGCCTTGTAAGATTACTCTGGACCTGCTGAAGATTATTTGCCTGGTAATAAGCAATATTATTAAACACCACTGGACCATTAAGATTAATACCGCCCAGATATAAATCAAAGTTAAGGGATGTAGAAAATGCTAGACCAAGAACTCCCCACTCTTTAATTGTTATTACTGGCTCTCTTACTAAAGTACCGTTCCAATAATAGGCAAGACCATTAAAATTTCCACCAGTTGCTACGCTTTTTGCAAATACCCTTGCTCTTGACCCATCGCTATCCAAAGCCTCCATAAAAAACTTAATTGTGTCACCCTTATACTCAATTTCAAATAGTTCTGTTTCTGCTAATGGAAATTTATCTAAATCAGATCTCATCCACATCTGCATGGCGCTTACACGATAGTTATCAGCAATTGTGCTATTAATTGGAATAGCAATTCCACGACTTACCTGTGGATCATACTGTCCTCGTATTTCTATGCCAGAAGTTCTATTTAAATATAAATATGGAGTACTGCCCTTGTAAATGCTGAAAGGATTTTTTGCTTTATAGTCATAGTAAAGGCCAGCACGTGTGTATGGGAATAGGTCAACACCAAATCGTGTTCCAACTGGATTAAATGAATTATCATTAAACGCCTGAGATGCAAGTTCAAGTCTACGAAGTGTAATTGGCTTTGTTAAAATACCACGAATATTAAACTCAAGGTGATAAACAATTGCTAAATCATTAAAGTCAGCAGACTTGTTAGGATAAACCAAGGTGTTATCTACTACCTCAAATTTTGTAACATCCCAATACTGATAATCTGAAATGTCTATAACAGACCCTTCTTTAGGTGGCTCTATAGTAGTAAAAGCAGACTGTGGCGAGTTGGCACCCTCAGCAACATACTGGAAAGTTAAATAACTTCTAATTGATGCTTCTGTGGTGTCGTATTCATAAAACTTAAGAGAATTAGACTCCATATCCTCATAGTTGTTCCAACCAGTAAACAGATAATTGTCTAAATCATTATATGTTCTCTGAACTGGATGACGATATTCTTGAAACAGTTCTTCATAAGTCCAAGATGATGTAGTTTCATCTTCTAACAGTTTTGATGGCTTTGGATATCCAATATTAAACTGAATAAAGTCTAGATCGTAGTATGATCCACCTTCTTCGTTTGTAACAAATTGAGCAAAATATGATAGTGGCAAATAATCTTCCCAATACCCCGCAACTCCAATATCTAAATAATATGTATCATATGCCTCTGTAGGCAAAAGGGTATAACTTGCGGTATGAGCAAGAAGCGCCTTAGCATTTTCTGATTCTGCTGAACCAGTAGCCAAATAACTATCCAAGATTGCCGTTCCATTTAACTCAAAATGATCTTCAATCTCAAATGCATTGTACGATGTTGATAATCCTACAGAATAGATCTTTCCAGTGAACTGATATGTGTCTGTTCCATCTCCACCAACATACATTTTTAATCCATTTTGATTACCAAAGAATGCTGCTACATTACCGCCAAAATAACTAGACAGGGCTTGAATCTGAATACCAGCAGCATATTTTTCATCTTCTACAATTATGTCTGTAGTGTATATTTCTTCTTCTGTACCATTAAAAGTTAAAGAATAATGAATTTCATCTAAGTCTTTTCTGATGCTAAAAGAGTTTCCAGTTAGTGGGTTATAAATTTTAAATAAAAGTTCTTCTGTTAATAAATCATCTGAAGAAAACACACCGTAGATGCTATAAATACCGTCATTTATAATATTAAACTGTGGAAAATTAAAATATGATTGAACAGAAACCCAAGAGGTATTTGGTCTAAATGTTATGAAGGTATCATCATTGGGATCTTGAATTGCCTGATTATCATCATAGAGTTCTTGTAGCGTTTTTGTACCAGTGCTTATCTGTGGTAAAGAATAGGTTGGAGTTGTTATAGATGTTTCTGTTGTTACGAGATTATCAAACGTACCCTGGTCCCAACGAGCAAAGTCTGGATAGTTATAGTTTGCAGTGTAATCAGCAAACGGATAATCAATAAACGCCTGTGTTCCTCCATAAGCAGAGTTAATAGTTTCTGGAGAAAGAACTCCTTGACCATAAACCCAACGACGCTTTGCTACCGTTACCGCAACAGAGTACGGATAGATAGCAACACAATCTAACTCAATTGGACTTACTTCTTCATATGCATAAAATCCAAGCCAGTCTTGATCATCTCCGTATGCGTCTACAATATTAGGTAAGTCCAAAGTGTCTGTATTGATACTTAAGCCTATGACTTCTTCTCCATTAATTAGTACGCTAACATTATTTCTAATCATTCTAATATGAATTAGCATAGGCCTAAACCATTCACCAACAAAGTGTGAGGAAAATTGTTTTCCAATAACTAAAGTTAAAAATCCACCTTCAATATATAACCCATCTGTTGATGCTATAGGACCAAATATTCTTTTAGGATCAAATGTATTTGAGTTTACCCTCATCCAAAACTCAACAGTGTAATCTTTAAACTGACCATCTTTATTTAAAAAGCCTTTGCCAGGAACGATGAGAGATGGCTCTCCATCATTTTCTCTTAGCCTTGTAATGTTTGATGCACCAAAAACCATTGGAAGGGCAGTATTACGAGCCTTTAAATTATTATCATTAATTAAATAATATCCAACTTGTCCACCAAGACCATAAGGATCTGCGGGAATAGCCTGAGCAGTTGTTAGTGGAATGTTTGATGGCAATGAAACTGGAGTAACACCTAAAGAAACGGTATTAAAATCTTCTGACCATTGTCCAAGAGTAAAACCATTTACATAAAATGTATAATCAGATGTAGTTCCGCCCTGATCATATTGAAACTCTATAACCATTCTTAATTCTGTATCTTCATCTGGTATTTCAAAGGTACCAGAAACAAAACTCCAAGCCTGAAAAGAGTTGGTATTAAAGGTTTGAAGTCTTTCTATAACTTGTGAAGAAGTTGTATCTGTATATTGGTATCCTATTGATACCGCTGTTAAATAGGGACTCTCTGAATAAAAATATGCACCAACACAAAATGTTTTTAGATATTGATCTATTTCTGTAAAGTTTATAATATTTTGGCTAACACAGACAACACTTTCTGAGGTTACCGCTGGAACATCTCCTTCAATTAAAGATGTTACGCTATCTGGAAAGGGCTCATTTGAAAAAGAAGAACTTGTTGCTGTACCGTTTGTAACTGTCCAAAGACCTAGATCTCTATCTGTTTCATCAATAAGACTAATATAGTCAGCCTGATCATCTAACGCCCATAAAATTGTAGGGTGTTCTGCAAATATCTTTTCTGCATATAAGTTAGATGGGGTAGTCATATTTCTCCTACCTTTATTATATCAGTTCTAGGCTTTACTATATTTATCAACATAGTCTGCCAAAAGTCTTAAAATTGCAGAACTTTCTTTTGCTTGTCCTATTGATCTATTGCAATGTTGACATAAAGTTCCACGAACACACTGGCCACAGGAAAACCTTGCATTGCAACAATTATGATCATGGTCTATTGTCAGGCCTTCTGAAGAGCCACAAACCTCACAAGAATTAGAAAGCATAGAGACAATTCTTTCTGTTGAAAGGCTATAGGTTCTTTTTGTAGTATCGTGTGTTCTGCAAAGGCCTCCTGCGTGGTGTGGCTTATTGCAAAATGTAATCTGGCATCCAGTCTGATTATATTTTAAAACTTTTACTGGTTTATTTTCTTGAATATCTCCACCACTTTTAAATCTAGCATAGTGTGCGGCGCAATAATTCATAGAATAGTGTTTTCTTGTACATTTATATGCTACGCAAATACCTGGTCTTTTTGCTCTAGGCTTGCTACCAGAGGCTCTTCTTTTTTGCTCTCTGTAATGATTGTGACAAAGCCCCTTTGCATGAACTTCTTTTTTACAAGAAGTGGCAGAGCAGGCTTTTGTGTGCTTTTGTACTTTGTCAAACATAAGATAATTGTACCATACTATATTGCACAATTATCGTTGTTACAGTATTTCTCCCCAATCGCATCCAAATTCTCTATACCCTCATAAATTGCAGACCAGTCAATTTTAGCAATTTTCCCAATGTAAGCGTTGTAGTCTTCTTCTGAAAGATATGTATATGGCTGCTGAGGGTAAACCTCATCTCCCATTGGTAAAAACGAAACAGCCTTTAGTTGTCCTTCAAACATGTGCAAGGCTGGAGCAATATCCTTTTTTTCTTTTTCTTTATCAAAAGAAAGTGTTACGGAAACTCCATTGTCTGACCAATATCTTTGAGTTAATGCTGCCAAACTAATCTTTTCCCAAAGAGTAACATCTTTTTCGCTTCTCTTATGTGGTGTTGCTACTGGAAAATAAACAACCAAAGTATTATCAGAATATACATCGTTTTCTATTTTATAGCCTGCTGCTTTAAATAAGTGAACCATTGGGTCCAGCGAACTAAACCTAATTGCACGTAAAAAATATTTTCCTCCTGGAGACCAATGAACTCCTGGTGTTGCTCCAGATAAAATAGAAACAGATCCAGATGGTTTTACTGTTGTTACACGAATTGATTCACGTACACACAGCCACTCAGAATATGCCTTGTCATAATTTTTAATTGTCTCATATCCACTATGCATCCAGTCACGAACTGTTGGCACTCCATTTTGATCAGTAAAAGAAGCAATCCCAGTCAAAGAAGTTCCGATTCTTCTATTTCTTTGCATTACTGCATTTGTTGTTTGCCAGTGTGTTGCCATTAATGTGACCGTTTTTCCATATAAATATGCAAACTTTAAAGTACGCAAAAAATCTTCCTTAGATTCATGACGATTTAAATGCACTTCAACAAGTGTACACATTTCAGTGCTTTCAAGGCACATCTCAGCACAAGGATTCATGCCCATAACACGATAATCTTTATTATCTGAAATATCATTTAGTCTTCCATACTTACGAATAACATCAAGCCAAATAAATCCTGGCTCTCCATTGTTAGCGATTAAATCAACATAGTCTTCATAGTTTGTGCCTACTTTTGCAGATATAGAATTATTGGACATGTAAGCCCATCCAGGATTTTCTGGATCATAAGAATTTCTTTCGGGAAAAACTTCTGCATTTTTTAAGTTAATAAAATCTTTATCTTCTGGAGCGCCAAGTGCGAGGGTAGCAGAACGACGAACATTACCAGCAACCACACAAGTTCCAATAAGATTTACAATATCAACAATTGCACGAGAATCAAGAATATCTTCTGCTCTATCTCCAATTACTTTACGAATGGTTTCATGTAATTTAATCAATGGCTCTGGACCTGAAGCGGTACCACCAAAACCTTTAATAGGTGCACCTAATGGTCTAATCAAAGAATAATCAAAATTAATCTTAGCCTGACCTTGTTTCAAATATGAGTTAATAAGTAGTCTTACAGATTCTACCCATCCTTCTCTTGTATCAGGTATTTGATATGCTATTTCTTCTTTGGTATTGGCATATATTTCCATACCCTTTTCTTGTCCAAGGGTGTCAAATCCTACCCCCACACCAAGCATCAGAGCATCCATAACCCAGCCAAAAAGGGCCCCAGGGTCGTTTCTATCAATGTCCCTAGTAGATACCATGGCACAGTTCTGTAAGGCCGCAGAATTGCGTCTCTCCATCGTCATAGGGGTACCAAAAGCCCATAGCCCACGACCTGGAGGGGTCCATTTAAGATTAAACATACGATCATAGGCTTCTTGGGCAGACTTCTGTGCCTTATTGTCATTCCAAGGAAGGCGGTTTTCTTTAGCATGATTCTTTTGAACAGAATACATTCCTTCAATTACCCGCTTACAAACTTCATGCCATCGTTCTTTTGTGCCATCTTCTTTGACTCTTGAATATGTGCGGATAAAAGTTACCTCACCTAAAGAGTTGCCACCTGCGTCGGTAAAGCCAAAAGGAGGCTCAACATCTTTATATTTATTAACAAATTCATCCAATAGCCTAAAAGAAAATACGTCTGACATTTAATTTACGAACCTCTCACTAAAAATAATATTAGAACTTTACAAATCGTAAAGTACTCCCAAGTATAGCACAAATTTTAATTAAAAATAAATTGATTTATAACGATTTTATAAACTTTAACTATGAAGTTAAGGTTGAGTACTTTTAATTTTACAAAGTACTTAACTAATTACAAGACCAGACTTACCATTTTTTACTTCTCCCCATGTTAAACCAGGAAGAGCAGCAGTAATTGCTACGTTATTAATTTTAAATGACTTACCAGAAGCAAGATTCATATGTTCTGAAGATGTCCAAGCATCAGTTGCGTCTATCCATTCAAATGTTTTATTGGTTGCTCCCAATAATGTAATACCACCACCGTCAGCACCAGCGTCTGAAGTATTTCCATAAGCAATAACAATATTTTTATCTTCTACCTGAAGTGTTTGTGTATCAATTGTAGTAGTAGTTCCATTAACTGTCAAATCTCCAGTAATAACTACACTGTTGTTAAATGTTGCCGTACCGCTGGTAGCACCAATTGACAATACTGTCGCAGCACCGCCAAAATTAATAGTTGTTGCGGTTGTATTTAAAAGATCAAAAGATGTGGATGCGGTTGTTAAAGATGTTTCAATTGAAGGGCTTGTATTAAATACCAATAAACCAGACCCTGTTTCGTCTGTCATTGCAGATGCAAGATTTGCAGATGAAGGGGTACCAAGCCATGTTCCAATTCCGCTTCCATAGTCGCTTGAGATAACTAAAGTTCCAGTAGCATCTGGAAGAGTAATGGTTCGATCTGCAGTAGGATCTACTGTAACAAGAGTTGTTTGATATGAGTTAGTTGTAGCACCTTCAAAAATTACAGATTCTCTAGTTAAAACATTTTTATTAGAATCTAATTCTGCTACACCATCAACAGCGCCTTTTTCAGATGTTTCAATATAACCCTCAAGGCTTGTAACTAATTCTGCATCTGTAGCAAGATAGGTTAGTTCTGACCAGATCGTAGAGCCATCTCCAACCTTAAGTTGTCCAAGAGTAGAGTTATACCCAAGTTCACCTTCATTAAGAATTGGATCTGCATCGTTCCATTCGGAACTAGTGCCCCTACGCATTTGAATTCTAACGGCCACAGCAAACCTCCAAGTTATCTTCCATTATACCAAAATTTGTCATGCTGCACTACCGCCATCTATTACCATAGCAAAAGATGTTGTTGCTGGTGTACCGCCATCAAGTGAAGTACCAAGCCATTGACCTTCAGGACCGTTTCCTTGATATTGATAAATACTGTCTACAAAGCCGTCAACATTGTGTGTGTGATCTGTGACGGTAGCAGTATCATCATAATTAGCCATTGCATACCAGGTAGCACTATAATAATAATAAATACGATTTGTATTTGTATCTAAATGCATTGCCCCATTTGATGGGCTTACAGGAAAAGTACTTCCTACAGTAATAGCAGAGCCTGTAAAGGCTGTGGTTTGAACTGAGTTATCTGGGAATGTAACTCCAGTGGCGACCTTAAGGCCTTGTTTTACTACAAAGTCTCTATCAGTTGTTGCCACTGAAGTTCACTGTCCCTTCGTGGTTCACTTTACGCTTCGATTAGCGTTCTGTGTACCTTTACTGTTGTTCCGTTTGTTGATGTTACGAGTAGACGAACATTTGATCCTGAGTAGTCTGCATCAATTGTGCCGATTTGTGCATTGCTCTGAACATCTGCATATTCAGTTAGATAGACATTGTTATTTCCATCTACGGTTACAAGAACCTCAAGAACCTCAATGTCATTTCCATTACGCATTTGAACTACGTACTTAGCAGACTTAAATGTTGCTGCTGCCCATGAATCTACTACAGTTGCGCTAGTTGATGTAACGCTTGTTGTAGCAGTGCCCATAAGAGCATCTGTAAGTGTTACATATCCAACACCAATGCTTGCAAATGTTGGGCTAGATGTTGTAGCAATGCTCTGTGGTAGAGATAAAGTTACTGCACCAGTTGATGCTGATGCTGTAATCTGATCTGCAGTTCCAGTAATGCTTGTTACACCTGCGTTACTAATTGTAAGAACATTGTTTGTTGAAGCATAAGATGCTGTGATTCCTGTATTGCCAGTTACTGCGTTACCGAATGCATCAATTGATGTTTCAATGTCAGATGTAAAGGCTAGTGTACCTGTTGCATCTTGAAGTGTAATTGTACGGTCTGCTGTTGGATCCGTTACTGTTAATGTTGTTTCATGATCATTTTCTGTACCCTCAAAAACAATACTTGAATCATCTAACTTAAGACCAGTTACTGTTGGTGTAGTAAGTGTTGGACTTGTTAAAGTTTTGTTTGTAAAAGTCTGTGCTGTAGTAAGATCTGCTGTAACTGCAGTATTGATGCTGAATGAGTTACCAGTTAGTGTTAATCCGTTTCCAGCAACAAATGTTCCTGCTCCAGAAAATTGTGAGAAAGTAATTTCTGTTACACCAATAGTTACAGAATTATTTGTACAAACAAAACCTTTGTCTGCATTTGAAGTTCCTGCCTCAACAAATGTAAAGGCTGATGGAAATTCACTACCTTCATTCATATCTGATGAACGAGTTGGTGCTCCAGAGGCTTGAACTACATAAATACCATTAGCAGTTGCATCTGTTTGATCCTTAATAAGAATTCTGTTACCAGTTGCAAGAGTTACGCCATCTACTACGCTTCCATTATCAAAATCAGTGGCAAGTGTTCCATTTTCAGTTGTAGCAACCCTTACAGATGCTTTAACGTCTAATCCTTGTGCTACAGAATCAACATATTGTTTTGTTGCTGCTTCTAGAGCCTGTGAAGGATCTGCATTTAGAGTTACAGTTCCTGGAAATACTACTGTATTTGGAAGAGATAGAACAATGTCACCAGTAGTTGAACTTACTGCAATCTGACTTGTTGTACCACTCACGCTAGAAACACCAGAAGTGATATTGATTGATCCACCAAGTGCTGTTGCAGTACCATTAATTGTGATAGAAGAGTTTGCAAGTTTTTCATTTGCAATTGATCCTGCAAGCATTGTATTTGTAACAGATCCTGTATCTCCTGTTGTTACTACTGTACCAGTTACGTCAGGTAGAGTAATTGTACGATCTGCTGTTGGATTTGTAACTGTAAGAGTTGTTTCGTTTGAATCTACTGATGAACCTTCAAAGATAATACTTGAGTCATTAAGTGTAAGTCCTGTAACGACTGGAGAGGTAAGTGTCTTATTTGTAAGAGTTTCTGTTCCAGCAATAGTTGCAAAGTCAGCATCTGAAAGTGCAGCATTAAACTCTGCAATTGTACCAGTCAAAGTATTTGAAGTAAGAGAAACAGACTTGTTTGTAAGTGTCTGTGTTCCAGATGTTGTTGCTACTGTTGAATCAATCGCAATTGTTACTGCTGATGAACCGTTGTATGTGCTTCCACTTAGACCTGTTGAAATTGTCAGCGCATCTAGGTTAGTTCCTAGTGCCTTGTCAGAAATAGTAGAGTTTGTTAATGAACCATTTCCAATATTTGTAAGAGTATTAGATGTTCCAGAAATTGTTTTATTTGTAAGAGTATCTGTTGTTGCCTTACCGACCAAAGTATCTGTAGCATTTGGAAGTGTTACAGTAACATCTGTTGTAGGATCTACTACTAGAAGTGTTAACTCGTGAGCATCTGGAGTTGTACCTTCAAAAATAATTCTATCTGCGAACTCTGGTGTTGTTGATACTGCGGCATTAATTGTGCCAGTTTCATCATTATAAGTAAATGTAATACCTGTTTGGGTACCATTTGTAAACATCGCTCCAGTTGTATCTTGGAGGAATTCTGTGCTCGCTTCTGTAAGAACATTAGAGCCATTAACTGTAGCAGATGATCCTTCTACTACCAGGCCGTTCTTGATGCGAAAGGCTTTGTCGACTGTTGCCATTCTTTATCTCCTTGTGGGTCTATGCCTTCAAACCAGTACGGTAATACCTTATGGTCATCGGCGTTAGGGTTGGTGTAACCGTCATGCTAATTGTACCAGAATTTAAACTAGCAGTTATATTTCCTACATTATTTCCAGTATTTGCTACTGAGGCAAATTCTGTAATATTTTGATTGGTACCATCAAAAACTAAGTTTATTTCAGTACTTCTATAAGCACTTCCTGAAGCATTGGATACTTGGATAAGGTATTTAACTGTTCTCCAGGTAGATGTGTCTATTGTGTCAAATACTGTGGCTGATTCAATACCGTTGATTGTTACGGAGTTATTTCCATCCGCCCCCATGGAATCAGCACGGTATGAAGTAGTATCAATTAGATCTGTAAAATCTGCACCACTAGGCCTATCGCCTGTTTCAAACTTTGCTTTTAGTTGATTAATTGGTAGAATGGCCATATTGTGATTATATCATAAAATGTAGTTATTAATACCAATGATAGCAAGGCCAATTGGGGGTACATTTTGCGGGGAATAAGAAGGAACCACAATATTAGTAACCCTAATATAAAACGGTAAATCAGAAATAACAACTGCTTTTCTAGATCTACAAGTTTGAATTACCTCAATGACTCTTTTACTGTCAGTAGGTATGACAGTTGCTGTAGCCATTAGTCTGTAATATCCTCAACCATATTTATAGTACCCTGCAAAACTGTCCATACAATTGCATTGGCTGTAGTAGCCATTTGAATATCAAATTCATCATCTGTTTCTAAAATTTCTGTTTCATCATATTCTAGATATACCGTGAATTCTCCTGGACCATCATCTTCGTCTGCTTCTGGGGTAACTGTCAAAACAACGCTGGTAGTTGAAGGACGATAAAAATCCATTTCAATTGTCCAATCAGAAATTTCTAAAGGTTCTCCTGCATCATCTTGGACATACATTTTAAAAGAAGCAGTATCTCCTCTTACAATTGTCCATATAGATTGTGGTGGCTCAGAACCAATTTGATATGGTGATTGATTTCTATATTGTGCCATTATGATAATCCTGTCTTTATTGATCCCCAAGTGCCGTTGCCACGAACTGCCCCTACAAGTATAATTCCATTTACAGCAACATATGCAACAACGCCAACTGCACCAGAGCCTGAACTTGGTTGAACATCTGTAAGACCCCCGCCATCGGCGGTATACAAAATAGAACTAGAAGTAAAAGCAGCAGTATCAACTCCTGAAAATACACCAGATAAAACAATTACTCCACTAGATCCATCTGCTATTGCTGTTTGGGCTAATCCTGCTACAGGAAAAGTATTTATATCTGTTGAATCACATTTAGATATTTCTGGTTTATTTTCTATAGAATCATATCCTGATATAAATACAGGATCACCTTTATCAATATTATCTCCACTATTGTTTGAAACTTCAAGGGTATGTAAAGGAAGTCCAATAGAAGGCAAAACATTTTCAATTTGTTCTGCTAATGCTTGTATATCTGAAGATACTGCTACAGGATCAGATAATACTGGATAAGGTAGATCGTATACGGGAGTTGAGCCAGATGACATAGTTATTATATTATAGCACTTACAAGAGTTGTACTTATGAGTAATTTTGTGTTATACTAGGTGTATGACACCGTATATGGTGTCATATGCATTTTAGGAGGATAAACTTGACAAATAATAAAATGCTTGTAGGGGTAATAGGTAGTACGTTTCTGTTGGTATCTATTTTAGGTTCTATACCGTCTCATGCTACCAAAAACAATTTATCAAAATCAGAAGGAATAGTCTTTGCCACCCCAGAGGTGGCTTTTCTGCTTTCTGAGGATAAAAATGAAAAAATACTTACTAAGTATAAAAATGCGACAAGTTTGACTGACAGCCAGTTAGTTGAATTACTTGAAGCAGTGGGGTTCAAAGGAAAGGCTTTAAGAACTGCCTACGCAGTTGCTAAGGCTGAATCCAATGGTCGCCCGTTTGCTTTTAACGGAAACATCAAAACTGGAGACTCCTCATTTGGCGTCTTTCAAATCAATATGCTAGATGTTCTTGGAGAGGATCGCCGTGAGCGATTTGATCTAGAGCATAATGCTGATCTTTTCAATCCCGTCATAAATGCACAAATTGCATATCGCATGACAAAGGGCGGTATTGATTGGAGTTCATGGTCATCTTATAATAAAGGTGCTGTGAATAAGTGGCTTCATAAATTCCCTGGTTAATTTTAGGGAATAAAAATACCCCCAGATTTTGGTCTGGGGGTTATTTTTTTATATAAAATTATTTGGCGTATCTAACTATAACTATACCTGAGCCGCCTGCGCCAGCAGTTGCTGTACTGTTATGACTTGCTCCGCCACCACCACTACCTGTATTGGCTGTACCACTTGTTGCTTGAACAGTTGTTGCTTGGTTTTTTGCACCTTGTCCACCACCACCAGTTCCGCCGTTTCCAGTAGTTGATGCACCGCTATAGGTAGAACCACCGCCTCCACCAGCATAAGTTACAGAAGAACCAGTAATGGATACTGCAACTCCATTACCACCGCTACCAGCAGTTGTTCCTGAAGCATCTCCACCTATTGCACCCGCACCGCCACCTCCGCCACCGTTATTTCCAGTGTTAGTGCTAGAATTTCCACCTCCACCGCCAACGCCTATGCCCACAGAGGGTATGTGGTATTGGGATGAAGATAGCCTAAGTTGGCTGGAACAATCTTTATAGATTGTGCTAAAGGCCGAGAGCTTTGATTTCATTATCTGTGAAACCTAGTTCTTTCAATTTATCTAGTCCCTGTTGCTTATTAAGGTTTGTGATTATCTCTGGATCAGGTTGTGCAATATGAGCTTCAATTGCCGCTTCTAATTCTTCTTCAGTTACTGTTGAATTCTCTGCAACTGTAATAATCTTTTTCTTTGGGTCGTTGAAATCACCGCATAGACCTTGATTACCAAGCTCTCTTTGCAACTGACTAAAATTTATTTCCTTTGATGTAATAGCCATTTCATCTCCTTATGCTAGATTTATTACAAAGATTTCGCGTTGCGCAAAATGTGCTTGTTGAACTTCGCCGCTGCCGTCCCACCGATATTTCGCCGTAAAAGTGTTTGAACCAGCGGTCAAAGTAGCAACCGAAGCAGCACTTGCGCGAATAGGCTGATTATTATCTGATCCCGTTTGGCGAATCAATAAACATACATCATCACTTGCTGCAATGGTAGTTGCGCCAGAAACGGCATAAGTCATTCTGGCTTGCTGAAGTGAACCTTGCGCATATAGTGCCGCGGTAATTATAACTAGAGCCTTAGTTCCTGTTGTTACTGTTACCGCTGGGCCGCTAGTTGTTAAATCGGTGTAAGTTGTTGAACCTGTAAATTGATTAGTTTCAACGCGATCCACCGCATTGGCTGGAACACCACTAGCAGGTGCAGCCCACTTTAATCCTGTTGGAGAAACTGAACTATCCGCTACAAGTGTGAAATTGTCGGTCCCAACAGGAAGGCGGGCTACGGCATCAGCTCCTGTGCCAACGATCAGGTCTCCCTTAGCGTCTACTATTGTTTCTTGAATGGCAGCCGTGCCATTTATTGGTATGCGTCCTGTAGCCATTTAGTGGTGGCTCCTTTCGTTTGGTTTGTTCATAACTTTATAGATTGTGCTTAGCCTAAAAGCAGTTTGGCTTCATCGGCAGTAATGCCAAGGCGATTAAGTAGGGCTGCCTTGGCTATTGCTGCTTCCGCTTCCACTACTTTTTCTCTTTGAATATCTGCAATCCTAATTTTAAAATCAGCATATTCAACATCGGTCATTTCTCTTTCAATCGTTTCACCAGTTGCAGCATCAAAGATTTTAGTAATTGGATTTGGCATTAGTTTACCCCATATACATAGACGGTTCCACCTGAAAAGTTTCCAGTATCATTAATAAAAGTTATTGAAGTTATGGCTGCTGTAATGTTTGTTACGCCATAAAGAGTGCTAAGCACATAAGAAGTAGGTGTCGTTTTTTCATTAGTTATTGAAACGCCATCAAAAATTTTCCAAGTGTTTTCAGTATAACCGCGAATAAAACTGTAACCAAGAGCGTTGCTTGTGCCATTGTCTTGAGCATAAACTAAACGGGCGCTAGTAGTGTTAAAGGTTAATGCTCCAGTAGAAGCAAAATTGTTGCCGTATTTTGTTCCGTTATCTGAATTAACATAAAACCTTAACTGTTCATCATCATTAACTGGGTCATAATTAGTTGCCAAGATATACAAATCCCGATATGTTCCAGGAATACTTGAAACTGTAACGCTAGAACCCGTTAATGTTGTTCCACCTGTGTTAATTAAAGTATAGGAACCACTAGCAGCAGGCGCAGCCCATTTGAGGCCTGTCGCTGTACTTGAGTCAGCAGTAAGGACTGTATCGTTTGCACCAACTGCCAACCTAGCAGGCGTATCTGCTGCAGTAGCAGTCAGTAAATCCGCCTTAGCATCAAAGATGGTAGGTTGGATACCACCTTCAATAGAAGGTATTCTTCCAGTAGTCATACTATGAAATCTCGCTTCCGAATGCGTTGAATGAAAAATTTGCAGTTGAGGCATAGACGCTTACTACATCTGTTGCGCCAAGGGTTACACCGAGTGTCAGTGTATCTGTAGCATTAGCAGGTAGTGATGCGTCATAGACAAGATATTGTGCGTTAGCAGCAGCGGCACCAGCAATGCGTACATAGACGCGGTAGGTTCCAGCAGTTGCTGCTCTATTGGCTACAGTTATCGTTGAGACGATTGTTTGAGTACCCGCAGGCACGGTGTATAAATCTGCTTGCGTTGTTGCAGCAGGGGCAGACTGCCCTAATACTTTATAAGTTGTTGCCATTAGATTTTCTCCTTATTTGAATATTGTACCATATTATGCACCCATCAACATAAATACTTGAGGAACTGGATCTGTGGATATTGTTACGCTACCGCCCAAAGATACTGCTGATCCATTTACGGTAATAGAACTATTTGCCAGCATAGTATTTGTTACAGTTCCTGTATCTCCTGTTGTAATAAGGGTACCTGTGATATTTGGAATGGTGATTGTTCTATCTGCCGTCGGATTTGTGACGGTAAGGGTAGTCTCATGATCATCAGCAGAAGATCCCTCAAAAACAATACTTGAGTCATTTAATGTTAAACCAGTAACAACAGGACTTGTTAATGTCTTGTTTGACATTGTTAAGGTGTTATTTGTTGTTGCAACTACCGCCGTATCTACGGAAAGTGTAATTGTACCAGCAGTACCACCTCCGCTTAGACCTGTGCCAGCGGTAACTCCAGAAATATCTCCATCATTAGCAGTCCAAGCAGATCCACTGTAATATTGAATTTGGTTTAATGGTGATCCACCAGCATCTTGTCTTACAAAACAAATTGTTCCATGAACAGGTGATGTTATTGCTGCATCTCTTGCAGCAGGATTAAGAAAATTATTAAAACCATCTAGGATATTTACAGTGGCATCAAAATTGACGGTATTTAAAAATGTTTGTGTATTAGTCCATTCATATGCTGAAGCAGTATCAATCTTTGCTCCAAAGGCATACCATGTATCTCCAACCGAATCATACATGTAAGCGGGTTTACCGCTATTGTCAAATGATGCTGGCATAGTTTATATTATAGCAGGAATTTCTGCTATCTCCTCTACCTGAAATTATAGCATATTTAACGATACTCTTTAGGCTGTCTAAACTGCCTTTTATAAGAATCAAAAAATACAGACCTTAGTTTATTTGATACCTTTGCCTGTTGTTGGAATTCTTCATTGCTACCGATTTCCATTTGGAACTCATCTCTTTTAAATGGAATAACTTGCATTATTGGAGTACCCGCTGGAATTAGGCCATCCATTTTTGGATCCCGCAAAACAAAGGGGAAGTTAACAGGAGCATTATAAGTATCAGTATCTACTACTCCAGGCAAAACAATAATAGGAGTTTCTCTATGAAGAGGAGATATAAAAAGACATGAATATCCAGGAGGAGTTGTTATAGCCCAAGCATTAGTCCATTTAGGATAACTTATTTCATGCCCTGCTCCATCTGGATGATCTGGTAGTTGATGTTTTGGGTGAAATCCTAAAGCACCAAAATTAGCCCATTCATAATGAGGATATATTTTTCCATTTTCATCTGGTCTTTGAGATACGAATAAGTCTGTATGGGTTGAAATTATATACCCGCCAGTTATGGCATCAAATATAGGCATACAACGTTTTGCTGTTGCTGTTGTAGATGCATTTCCATCTGGTCTTTTTTCTCCACCAATATAAGACTCTAAATTCTTATACCAATCAGGAATTATTTTTGAAGCGGGTACTGGACGATATTCTTCTGGTACCCCAATAGTATCTGTAAATTTAATTATTTGCATTATCTTCTTTCTGTAATTCTACAAATAAATTAGATACATCTACTACAAGCCTGTCATCTATTCTTTCATTTTCTTTCTCTGCAATCTTAGCAATCTTACTTAAGATATTTGGTAATGTTATTAATTCAGCAAATTTATTATTTATACCGCACATTTTACAAAAATTCATACCCATTTTTTGAACGGTATATAATTTAAAACTCTCCTTACAACTAAAGCATTCAGCAGTAGTTATATCAGGAATGTATGTTAGATCTTTTTCCATAATTACCCCCAAGTTTTTAGTATATCATAAAAATAGCCCCTATGCAAATATAGGGGCTAATAGTTAAAATAAATTATTCAGTTGGTAATTCTGGTTCTGGAGTTATAAAGTTTTCTCCATCCCAAATATCATTAATTTTTGCAATGTCAGATTGAATGCATTCTAGTTTTGTTGCTTCTTCAGCAATTTCTTTAGAGTCAGCAACAATAACATTAATTACTTTTTTATCTTGTGTTAATATTGCAAAGTTTGGCATATTTCTCCTTTAGTAATAAATCTTAATCGCCCCAGCGCCACCAGCGCCGCCAATTACGGTTGATGATCCACCGCCAGCACCGCCGCCGCCAGCACCACCATTTTTATCATTTGTAGCAGCAATCCATCCACCGCCGCCGCCGCCAGTTGAGGAAGTGTTTGAGGTGCTTCCAAAATTTGCTCCGCTATATATACCACTTCCGCCATTACCGATTTGGTGACCGCTAGTTCCGCCCTTACCACCTCCACCACCACCTGCATAATTACCATTTCCGCCAATTCCACCATTGGCGCCGCTGCCTCCGCCACCGCCGCCAGATAAATATTGCGAACCACCTTCTCCATTAAAACCCTGATTGTTAGTACTGCCTGCGCCCATAGCAGAAAATACTATTCCATACTCTCCACGTGTATTATCAAAAGCATTTCCTCCTCTACCAGATAGACCAGCACCGCCACCTGGAATAGCGTTGCCATTGCCTGTAACTCCAGAAGTTCCTCCTCCTGCGCCACCAATAGATCCTTGGCCACCATTTGGACCAACAGTTATAGCGAAAGATATTCCTGGTGCACCACCACCAGCCGATTCGGTTGAATAATATGTAATTCCACCATAGCCACCATCTGAAAAACTATTTCCGCTTCCAGTTGGCGCTGTTCCTCCAGCGCCTATTACTGCAGAATTTGATGCTATGACCCATCCTGTAAAAACTCCACCAGCACCGCCGCCGCCGCCGCAAGACCTTGCATTGTTATTAGTTCCACCACCATGGCCGCCGCCGCCGCCGCCGCCAATCATTTCAGCATAAACATACTTAACATCTGCGGGAATTCCAATATTGTTTGTTGTAGAGTTAATAGTATGACGAAGTTCAATTTTAGTCATATCAAATCCTGCTGCTGCAGGTGGAAAGACTTCAATACCCATTTTTTATCTCCTTATACTATTTCTACGCCAGCAATATGAAAATTAACTGTTGTAGCAGATGCTGATCCAGAAATTGTTTTTGGTGTTGCGTTTGCATCTAATACCTGCTTTAAATCAATAAAAGCAGTTGTATTTGCTGCTACTGATACCGCCGAAAGTGCTGCTACGCCATCTAAATTTACTGTAGCAGTTGCTGAAGAAGCAGCGGTATTTGTAATTGCAATATTTGTAACTACTGTTGTAGTAGATGTTGTTGGAACTGTATAAAGAGTAGTGTTGCTTGTTGCTGCAGCACCTCTAAATAGTGTTTTACTTGTTGTAGCCATTAGTTACTACCTCCAGTAGTATTATAAGACATTTTTAGTATGCCCCCATTAGTGTCATGATTCTTAGATCCTCTACCTGGGCGGTAGTAGCCAAAGTAACTGTTCCAGTTGGAACTGTAACAGTACCAGAATTAGAAATAGAAGAAATAATTGGGGTTGTTAAAGTTTTATTTGTTAGGGTTTGAGCGGTATTTAAATCTACCGTCACTGTTGTATCAATAGCAATTGAAGGAATTGGACCTGTACCATTTGTTACAGTAATGCCTGTTCCTGATGTTACCGCCGTAATATCGCCAGTCTCACCGCTATTAACCCAGTTTGTACCATTGTACATAAGTACTTGGTTTGTTGCAGGGGTAGTTAAAACAACATCTGTTAAATCTTCTAAAGACTGTGTTGCTAAACCAAGAAGGGGAAACCAAGTATCTACATCTGCGTCATATACATACCCTGGTTTTGGATCGGTAGTGTTAATAGTTGCCATTATATCTCCTCTGGTTTATTATATCAGATATTACTCTGATACCTGGATTTCTTCCCAGTTTAAGATTTCTTCGTTCCATTCATAATACCGTGGATTTTCTTCGTCAAAAGCAGGGTATGAAACAGGTGCTTCCCACTCATTTAATTCTTCATTTTTAATCCAAGAAGAATATGGTTGAGGTGTCCAAAACTTGGCGCCATCATATGTACCCCCTATAAAAGCATTATCTACTTGTAATATTAAATCAACATTATGAATTTGTTTAAATGTGTTTATTGTATCCTCTGTTGGATCATCAAAAACAGCAACATTTACGATCAAATCGTTTTTTATAAATGCATAGTTTTTTTCCATTTTTTTCCAATCACTTTACGTAAATTACAACTCGTCCTGCGCCACCACTTCCACCAGTTCCTCCTCCTAGAGAAGAGTCTCTTGTTTCACCACCGCCGCCACCACCGCCGCCGCCAGGTTGTCCACCAACATTACCAAGTCCTCCTTGATTTTGGTTAGTGTTTGCGCCAGCGCCACCATTGCCACCAAAAGATAAGCCACCGCCGAATCCACTATTAGCGTTGTTTCCTCCAATACTAGTACCGCTACCACCACCGCCGCCGCCGCCGCCCCAAGATGAAAGGTTTAAATTAGTGGCAGTAGTCATAATAGTTCTAGAACCGCCTGCGTTTCCGCTTCCACCTTGTGTAATCCTTCCTTGGCCACCATTGCCACCAGAGTATGTAGTTGCTCCACTTACATTAGAACCACCAGAACCAGCATTACCTCCTAAACTTTTATTTCCGTCACCAACCCTATTTGGGCCAAAAAATCCACCATTACCGCCGTTTGCGTTAGCAATTGTGGTTCCGCTTCTTACTAAAGTGCTTACTCCACCAGCAGGGGCCTGATTGCTTGCTCCACTCCAGGCTCCACCACTTCCAACAGTAACAGAGATAGTGTCTCCAGGATTAACAGAGTATCCAGAAAATGCAACACCACCGCCTGCACCACCGCCACCACCACCGTTAGAGTCTCCTCCTCCACCAGATGCACCTCCACCTACAATAAAGGCTGCAAGAATATTTTTACCAGCAGGCATTGTAAATGTTCCAGATGCATTAAATGTTTGTTGCAACGTATATGGAGGATTTGGTTTTACTGACCCTGAAGCAGAAGAAGCATCAGAAGTTCCAACAGCATTTGTAGCAGTCATTGTAAAAGTATAATTTGTATCTTCAACAAATGTTCCTGTTACGGTTATCGATCCATCTAGGTCAGTATTTGTAAATGTTAAAGCAATTGATGGTGATGAAGTAAATCCAATAGTTGTAATTGGAGCGCCATTGTTTGAGCCAAGGGTATAAGTAATAGTCACTGATGTATCAGACGCTCTTGTTACGCTATTAATAGTTGGTGCATTAGGCTTACCAGCACCTTGAAATCCAAGACCTCTTACACTTGCTGTTCTTCCACCAATAATAGGCATCTATTATTCCCCTTATGCAAATTTCGTCTGAGAACCAAATGCTGTAAAAGCAGCGTTTCCTGTCTTTACGATTGTGTATGAATAAATATCAATGCTGCTTGTATTACCCGCTGATGGAGCAGTACCATTCTGCCATTTAGGAGTTACAGCATTACCATCAACTTGGAATCCTGTTTGATAATAAGCAGTTGCTCCGTTTGTTACAAAGAATACCACTGTAATAGAATCATTTGTAGCAAGCATTGTATTTAGCGATGTAGATCCATCTCCACGAACATTTAATGTCCAGTTACCAGTAGCATTAGATGTGTAATATAAAATACCGCTTGTATTTGCATCAAAGTTAATTGTTCCAGTTGCAGCGGCAGCAGCAACATTCCAACGCTCTTCTGGAGAACGAAGAATAGGTGTTGTATTTAATGCACTTGTAATTGTTTTGTTTGTTAGTGTTTCGCTACCCGCTAAAGATGCAAAGTCCGCATCTGTAAGAGCAGTGTTGAACTCAGCAAGAGTTCCACTAACTGTGTTTGAACCAAGTGCAAGTGTTTTATTTGTTAAAGTTAATGTATTGTTTGTTGTAGCAACAACCGCTGTATCTACTGCAACAGATGGAATTGGACCAGTACCATTTGTAACTGTAATTCCTGTACCAGATGTTACGGCTGTGATATCTCCAGTGTCATTTGCAATCCACTCAAGTCCACTTGTTGTTGCTGAGTTAACAGCCAAGATGTATCCATTAGTTGATGCAGTGTTCAAAACTGAAGCGGTATCGTTAGCAGTTCCTACTAAAATATCTCCCTTAGCAGAAATAACTGCTTGTGGAATAAAAGGATTTGCTGTAATTGAAGTTGGATCTTTATCTACCCAAATTACACCAGTTGAAAGATCTGATGTTGGAACAGAGTTTGTAAATACTGAAGTTGCAGAAATTGGTTGTCCACCAATTGTTCCATCTTGATCTACCCAGATATATCCATTAGGAATTTCTGCAGGAGTAAAGTCTCCTGGTACTGGTACGTTAACGGCAACATCTCCACCAGATGATGGACGATTTTCTAGATCAACGATGTCTTGCTGAATATCATAAATTGTTTTTGCCATTGAAGGCGTAACAAGTGAGCCAGGTGATGTGTTTGCTGGATTATAAGCATATTCTCCATAGTGATATACACGAAGAGCAGCCTGAATATCTGCTGCATCTGCATAGCCTGGGATTGCTGTTGGAATTAACGCTCCAATTGATTCTGCTGCCATTTAGATTTCACCTCTTAATCCAAAATTATACCATAGTTATGGGACTATAGTAATTTGTAAATGGGTTGTAACTTCCACTCCGCTAGTATATGTTCCAGTATCCCCTAGGGGTAACCAAGTAGAAGTGTCATATTCTACAGCGTGTAAGTTGATTATTAAATTGCTACCCGCCAAAGCAGGGATTTGCATTGAGGAAGCAATAGGGTTTTGATATGCAATGCTATATTTAACATTAAAATTTTCTGCAGTTAGCGGGGTACCAGAAACAGTAACAATATCCTCTACAGGTATTACTATCTGAGCATCTCCATCTTCAAAGGTAGTTATATGATTCTCTGAATAAATAGTAGGATTTATATCCAATACTTCTACCCAGGTATTTCCACCAGGTTCTGCTACATATTGAAAAATATATCCATAGGTAGCACTTGGAGAAACGTTTACATAAAGATCATTAAGAATTAAGGTTTGTCCACCTAGTTCTCCACTAGAGGTTTGAGCATTTGGATCACCAGATCCTACAAAGAATTTATTTCCACGAGTACCCTGGGCTCCAATATCAAGTTGGAGTTCAATTACACTTGGGGGTCCAAGTACGGTGACATCATCGTTAGATAATAATACATCTACCATTATGCAGCGCCTGTAACCTGCTCAGTTACTGTAATGGTGCCAGTAAGCAAAGTGAATACAAGGGATGGTCCATTTTCAATTTGTACGTCATAAACATATGTACCAGCATCAAGAGTATTTCCAACACCTGGCAAAATTGTGCAAGTAACAGTATCGTTTACGGAATTTACTACAGCCTGTGCTTCAACGCTAAATGTTGGATTATCTCCACGACTTGATGCAATAAAAAATTCAGCATCATAACCAGTTAAATCAAATGCTCCACCATTAGAAGTCTTTGGGCGAATAACAAATTCATTGGTGTCTGCCTTATAATACGAAAAATTATAGGTACCTGGGAAACTAATGGTATTCTCCTTTGCTCAAATAGATTATAGCATATTTGAGGGTATCAATACTATCTCTAGATTGACCTATGAGAAAATTGCACCCAGCACAAAGCAGACCACGAACGCACTTCCCACAAGAACTTGTCTTATCGCAACAAGAATGATCGTGATCTATATAAAGACCTCTTTTAAAAGTAGAAACGTCTAGTTTGCATATTGCACATGAGTTGTTCTGATTTTGTAAAATCATAGAATATTTTTCTTCAGTTAGCCCATGTTTTAATATATTGTATCTTTTAAGTCTTTTTTTAAACATTTCAGGCTTTTCCTTTTGATGTTTTATTGTTCTTGCTGAGGCACATTTACGACATAAATTTGCATATCCGCTTTTCATTGATTTTTCTTTAACAAACATTTTTTCACGTTCTATATCGTCTTTAGGCTTTAATCCACAGTCTTTACATTTAGTGCTTTTATCAGGGTATTGATAAGTACCGTTTCTTTTTTGCCTATTTACCTCAGCATTACAGGCTTTACAGGTAGCCTTTGTAAAATAAAAATTTGACTTCTTTTTATCAGATACAAAAAGTTTTAAATCTATAATTGATTTTGCTTCAAACTTACATCTAGTGCATTGTCTTAGTGTCTTTTCCATAATTTGATTATATCACAATATAATCTGGAAATGATACTTATGCTTCTACCTTAAATACTTCATCGTTAACTTTAATAAGCGGCGGAAGTAGATCGTTACTGTCATCAACCTTAATTACGGGCGGTAGCGAAACTGTCATAAACTTCCTCCTGGAGTTACATCACCTAGTACACTAATTGTACCAATAACTGGTGTCCAAATTGTCGGATTTGCTAAATTGTTTCCAATTTGCACAGATAGATCAAAAGATAATTCTGCAACAATATTTTTATACCCCGTTCCCCATCTTTGGGTAATATCACATTCGGCGGTAATCACTACAGATCCCGTTGTAGCGGTCACATCAAGGTTATCTAGCACATCACCTAGGGGATCATAAACTGTGGCCTTATAGGTCCAGTCAGAGGTGTCAAAGGGGGTAGTCTCATCAAGTTCTAGAAAGTCAACTGTCAAAGTTGCGGTATCGCCACGAACCACTCGCCACTGAATGTTAGCAGGATTAGCGCCATATTTTTCTATATCATTTGAGCAGCAAGAGTTAGCCATAATGTTTGATTATATCATAAAATAAGGCTGAAACCCGCTAGGAGCAGTGGGGGTGGGTAGAGAGCAACCTAGCGGGCCAGCACATTGATTATAACATTTCTTTATTATGAAAACGGACAAAAGGTATAAAAACTTTTAAACCAGACAGTATTTCTAAACTGTTATCAAATTGTTATAAAGAAAAAACGGTATAAAGTTGAAAACTGTAAAACCAGAGTGTATAATTGAAATATATAAAAGAAAAGAATATACTAACTATTAAGATATCTTTTAATATATTATATTAAGTACTATAGTATAATATATAGATGAAACTTTGTCCAAAATGTAAAATAAATCCACGTCATAAAAAATTAGGATATTGTCACCCATGTCAAAAAGAATATTTAAGACAATATAATAAAACCGAAAAAGGTAAAGAAAAAATAAAACTATCTGTTAGGAAAATTCAAAGAGAAAGAATTGGCTTTACAGAGGATATATTTAATCAAATGCTCAAATCTCAAAACATGTCCTGTGCGATATGTGGTGCATTAACGCCATCAAAAAATAATAAAAGAGACTGGCATTGTGATCATGACCATAAAACCAATAAACCTAGAGGTATTTTATGTGCTGGATGCAACACACTTTTAGGTAGACTAGAGTCTGTAGGGTTTGACTGGGTAGATAAGGCAAAAAATTATTTAAATAAGGATATTACTTCTTAGAATGATCTGCAAGGTGTTCAATCATCATATCAAAAACCTTGTCCATTTTATCCTCAAGCCGTGTTACTTGATCTTTCATTGATGTTCCACTATTTGGCTTTAATTCGGACAAAATATCCTCAACGTATTTTTTCACAATCCACCTTCCGACAAGTCCGACGGCGCCAAGAATGGATATAACCGTTAATATAAATCCAGCCCAATCTTGTGCAGTCATGAGAGAAATTATATCATTATTTGAGATTAAATTCGGGCGGTATACAACAAAGCCGAAAATAGATATTCAAACCACACCCTAGACAATCTATGAATGAAACATTCATTATGTCTGGTTATGTAGGTGTCTAAGGTATAATGGCATATATGGAAAATAACCAGGATGAAGTAAGGCCATGGGATTTATTAAATCCTAATAAACCTAGAAGTTCAGAAGAATTGGCTGAATACCGTTTGGAAATTTGTAGGGCTTGTCCTATGTACCGTCCAAAATCCAATACCTGTAAAAAATGTGGATGTTTTATGAAATTGAAAACTCAATTGGAACATGCTAAATGTCCTATTGGGAAATGGTAGATTTTTTATATACCGCTTTAATTACATGCACTCAACACAATAGTTAGTTATACGACGATTTGATTCAGAAACAAATATGGACCTTCCACAATGAAAACATCTGGATTCTTGAACATTGGAAAAGTTCATAATATTTTTATACCTGTTTGTATAAAACAACATTGTAATGGTCCAGGTGAGAAATATAATCAATAGTATTTTTATCATATATTTATTGTATCAGATACTCCACCAGCCTCTTATAGTACCCCCATCTATTGGGCATATATACTCTTTGTTTTTACCAGATGCATAATATTCTACAAATAGTTTATGGGATAGATCTAGATCAGGTTCATGGGTATACCGCCCACAATCAGGGCATGTTTCATGATGAACATATTGGAAGATATGGATACAGGTCATGATTTTATTATACCCTGGAAAATCTGAATATTTTTTCATTTTATGAAAATCTGAATATTTTGCTGAGATGTATGATGCAGCATTTTGAAAAAAAATAATAAAATAATTAGTGCGACCACCTTATGAGATCCCACAAGGGGGGACATCAGCGCATTGGCGCTGTGCCCTGTATGTATCCATCTAATCCTAACAAATCACAAGTAATTTTTACTCTTTGATTTTTTCTTAGAGATTTTTTATACAAGTCTATAAAATAATAAACATTTTCTTTAGTAGGCAAATCCATTTTCATTTCTTTGCCGTTCATGCTAGTTATTGTTAGTTTCATCTGATACCCTTTCGTTTTCGTAATGTGTTCTGTCATAGTTAGCAAGTGTCCCACCATTGGCTAGGTGGGCTATCCTGCGTAATTGTTCATCTGAGTAGGTAGCCACTATGCTACACACTCGCAAGGCTCAACGCCGTAATCGTTATCATCTCCGTAGAAAATAACGCCGTGTCCGTAGCACTCATCACAATTTATTCTATCTATTGCGTTTATCATTTTTACTTATCCTTTCTTACTGATAATACATTGTAGGTAGCGTCTTTTTCTACTACCTGTAATTCTTTCATAAACTCTAGTAATTCTTTTGTAGATGTAAAAGTTTCTACACCTAATACCTTAGTTTTCTTACTATTCCAAATTGCTATTTCTATTTTCATTTTCTTAGTTATCCTTTCTTAATTCTTAAAGTGTAGCAGGAGATACTGACATCTCCACCACATCAAATCCATTGGATACTAGGGTATCCATTAGGTCATTTATCATAGACTCATTTATCATAAGTCTATCTGAGACGGAGACTAGAGAGCCGTCTTTCTCTACTGTATAACTTAGGTTTAGCATTTTGCTACCTTCTTTCTTTCTGTTTAATACTGTAAGTCTATCTCTTGCCACTGACATTTTGGGGTCTTATTCGCTTAGGCTCACTGTGATACTGGTCACATTTATTTGCTAAGGCTCATACCTTGCTTCTTTATTTTTTTGTATAATGGAATTATAGCAGAGATAACCCCAAAAATCAAATCCAAACACGGCGTGTCGCAAACAATTTCTGTGGTGTTCATCACACCTGGTTATTCACATAGTTATCCACAGGCTCGGGGGGTGTGATGCTTATCACAAAAATTCTTTTTAAGAATGTCTATTTTATACCGTTTTGTTCTCGCAAAATGTCAGACCCCCCTGATAGACTTCCAGTATCAAAATTAAATAGTGCTAAATGAGCCTAGCAAATAAGTCTAGAAATAGAATGAGCCTAGCAAATAAGTTAGCACACGATAAGAAAGGAAAACTAAATGACTACAATTGAAATTGTATTAGAAAATGGTTTTAACATTCAAGATAAGATTTGCGTATTTTGCTCAAATACCCTTGACCGTTGGGATCAATTCTGCCACTCTTGCCAAGAGTATAAAGGCGTGATGAATGTCGTTGACGCCGTAGACTACTACGGAGTAGACATCTTGGGTGTGTGAGGTAAATCACACGCCACAAGCGTGGGTCTAATTTGACTTTAACGCTAAAAAATGAAATAATAAATTTATAAAGAAAGGTAAAACTAAATGAAAACTTATTCAATTCCAGACCTATTGGTGGGTCAAACTTACTACCCTCGCTCTCTTGCGAGAAAATACCAATACGGCGAAATTACTTTCGCTGAGAAGCGTGAGGATATTTATTTATCTAAGGGCTATGAAGCCTACGCAATTAAATTCAATGGTCATCGTTGGGCTACTATCGCAGTAAAGGTGGCAGACTAATGAAACTAGATGAATTCAAGGCTCTTATTGAGAGCCAGCGCAAAGCGCAACAATTGACAAACTTAGAGAAAATCGCTAAAATAGTATCAACAACAAATACCAAGAAAGGTAAAAACTAACTATGAAATCTATAACACACTCGCTACAATTCGTCACGGAATTAGACGAAAATCACCCAACTGCTAAGCAGTTTCTTACTCTTGATGAGATAACACAAATTGCTTTTCTTGAAAGTATGCTAAAAGAAATTCTTGCGCCTGCTATCAAACCTGCTCTTGATGAAATCAATGAAGGCAATTCTTGGGCTCTACTAAAGGTGGCTGAATAAATGATGACACGAAAAGACTATGTCAAGACCGCTGAAATTCTAAAAGGTTTCAGCGAGGAAATTCACCCACAAGTTTTTGAGGATTTGGTAGAGGAGTTTTCACAATTCTTCAAGTCTGATAATGATAGATTTGATTTCGCAAGATTTGAAAAGGCTTGCGGTGTTGATGAGATAGGACTAATTCCAGTATGACACTTTTAACAACTGACATAATCGCAATAATAATTGCTCTCGTTGGCTTAATTGGAATAACATTTCACGGACTAATTACACTAAGAAAATTAGAAAATGAAAATAGAAAATTGCGAAAAGAAAATGCTGAGATGAAATGGAATCAAATAAAAGTTTGATTTAAAAATTGCAACTTTAATTTAAATAATTAGGGTTGCAAAAATCCCGAGGGGTTTTCCACAGGTTATCCACAATGTGAATTAAGACACAATTACGGGATTTTGTGAGATTCCCCACATTTTTTGGGCGTGTCTAATTGTAAATTGTCAGTAGAAAATGATAGGATTACAGAGTAATAAAATGAAAGAAAGGATAACTTAAAATGACAGTTATTGAAAAAATGGAAAGAATTGCTAAAATTGAGCAATTAGCAAAAGATAAATACGGAGATAAGTATATTTATGGTCTTTGGGGAAGCGCACAGAGTTTTCTAACAGAGCAAAACTTAGAAATTATGGAAAGAGTTTTTGGTAAGGAGATTTGAAAATGTCAGACCCTTATGATAGGATTTCAGTATAAACAGAAAGAAGGAAAGAAAAATGGATAAACTAGATTATGCGTTAAACGCAATTCGTAATTGTAATGCTTGCGAGGGTAAAGGTAATCTCTATTGGGGAAATGGTGATGACTATGATTTTGAAACTTGCGAGTGTAATCCCTATGAACTAATCTTAGATGATGACGGAGATGTTATTTGGGACAATGGTTTGCTAAGCGAACCTGAATTGGCTATCTTTGGAAATAGAGAGGCTAACTAAAATGGGAAGTAATTTCGCAACAGAAATGGCAGACGGAACTCTTGCTGAATTGGGTATCCAATTAGATATTGAAACACAGATAGCAATTCACTTATCTGCTAATCACTACCCGCCAATTCCTAAAACTATGGTTCAGCCTTGTATTGAAGCAATTGACGCCGTAAATGACTTAGGGCTATGGGACTTAGAAATACCTATGCCTGAAGGAATAACCTATAAGGGTTTGACTACTGCCCCTGCTTGGGCTATTGTTGAACAACACCACCTTGATGCGTGGCTTATTGAAAGAGAGGAATACTAAAATGGAATATAACTATGT
>Ga0247837_1001608_pt1 | contig 45932 bp, 36 predicted proteins | sample LaCtaG_2_FD_187115 | JGI IMG/M metagenome (GOLD analysis project Ga0247837, IMG submission 187115) | Freshwater microbial communities from meromictic Lake La Cruz, Castile-La Mancha, Spain - LaCruzMarch2015_14.5m | ecosystem: Environmental > Aquatic > Freshwater > Lake | place: Spain: Castile-La...
CACAACTGCGTTGGACCGGCAGGAGGCCAGTTACTGCTGCAACTGTGGCCGAGCAGACTTCGCAGACTCACGGTGACTAACAATGCCATAGGCGATGAGTGGGAACAAGCCTTGCTGCGACAGTGCAGCACGACTCAGGTTCTAATCTAATCGTAGATTTGGAGGGGAAGTTGCATAGCTGAGAGATAAACACATTTGCTACTTTATACTCATCTACTATTAAAAAGGGGGTTGCTAGTGCCGCAGAGAGCATATAAAATTCCTACTATATGGACGATCCATCGACTTGGATGAAGTACACTAAAGAACGATAAGTTAGGGAGATGAGGAGTTTGTGCCAATTGTCGCGAGTTCCTCTTCTCGCGTTCCCAGCGCTTGAGTGAGAGTCGTCAACTGCGTCGTGTCTTCGCTCGTCTCTCTGCGAGCGCGAATCACTACAGACTCCAGCTGTTTGTCCCCTATTGACAGTAAGTTCGTCTTTTGGTCTTGCAGTTCAGTTTCTAGTGTGCTTTCAGACTCACGGACTGCTCGAATTGGCTCCAGAGGTCCATGGTCGAGGCCTGTCTCTTCCCCTCCCTTCACTTCTTCCCCGTATGCTTCTCGTGGATCTTGAGCCTCAGCCAAGTCAGCAAGGCCGAGGTTGATTGGCTGAGGGAGTGCAGGCCAATTGCCTGTATGACCAATCAGAACATGCTTAGCGAGGTCCTGAGCAGAGGGTCTGAGAGCTGGGTCATAGACCAGACAGTACCTGATAAAGTGCTTGACATCGCCAGGCACTTCCGGAGTGATAGGGAACACCGGTCCTTCCCGCTGCTGCTGATCCCTAGACTTTGTATGTTGAGAAAAAGGCAGTGTCCAGGTGACCAACTCGAAGACCAAGCAGCCGAGACTCCAGACGTCCACCTGACTATTGTAGCTTGAGCTGTCAATCACATCTGGGGCCATATAGTCAGGCGAGCCAATATCCCTGGTCATCCTATTATTCTTCGCACTCGACATCGATAGCTTGATATTCGCAGTGCAGTGGTCTGTGCTGGTCAAAAAGATGTTGTCAGGTTTGATGTCTCGGTGCATGATTCCCTTTGTCCCCAGATGTATAAGTACTTTGACTAGCTGTCGGATCCACTTCTGCAGGACTTTCGGTGGTACTTCTTCCCTTTTCCGAATTACTTCTGTCTTGAGGTCTCCACCAGGCATATACTCGAAAATCAGATACGCGAATTTGGGGTCGTATACATGTTCGATGTAGTTCACTATATTCTCGTGACAGATGCGCGCGCATCTCGCTATTTCTCTCTCCACATATTCATCGAAATTGGGAGTCGTTCGATTCATCTTCTTGACAGCGTAGTTGCGATTAACGAGGCGATGTTGGTACAAGAAGACCTCTCCTCCTCGGCTTTCACCGAGCTGTCTTACGTAGACAAGGTTGCTGAGCAGCTGAGAAGCCGCGGCTTCCATATTATGTAGACTTCTTCTCTGAACGTACAGTGCCGTTGTTATGGGCTGGAAGAAAGGAGAGTGTTGGGAAACAACGATATGATGTGTAAGAGTAATAGGGCTACCAGTCACACTGTGGAGACTATCGCACTTATCACTAATTGGCAGGAAATCACTGTTTTCTTATGTTTAATCAGTAGTTTACATCTATATGCGCATCGAGAAGGATTAAGAGGTAAAGCATTGCTGTCAGCTGGCCTAAATCTCAAATATTGAGACACTCTGATATTTCAGTGGCTGGCCCTGTGGGCATTTGCCAGACATAAAAGCATCTGGTTATAGCAGGGATGCGAGCAGCCAAAATTCAAACTACGAGTGCCTTGGGTCCTGCGTCGAAGCCTCTACGACACACTCTGAAGGAGCAGGAAGTGCAGCAGTTGACAGAGCACGTGGAGGACTTGGAGACCTCCATCGCTGTGCATCTCACTCTCATGCAGGACATTTCCTCCCCCAAGCCCAGTGGCGAAGACACAGATTCCATAGGCCACTTCCCAGTCCGCATCCTCGAAAGACTGCAGGAACAGAGAAGGAACCTGGAGGCAGCTATTGCACTCGTTAGGACTCAGAGAGATCTCTGCATTGAAAAGGCAATGCGCAGCGAGAGAGAAGCGGAAGTGACAATTCGGAACGAACGAGAGCACGGCAAAGAGCTGCACCGCTGTCTAGAGCGACTCACTCGCACAGCTGAGGACAAGCAAAGCACCATTGCAGCCCTGGAGGTCGAGGTCATTCGACAAGAAAAGGAAGCGCAGGGCTTGGCCAGTTGCCAGAAGGTCCAAGTCGACTTGAACGGACTGGCACTCAGAGTGACACGGCTGACCAGGACTGTGCGGCAGGACGAGAAGACAGTGGGGTTTGAGAAGAGCGAGTTGCTGCAGCGCTGCGAGGTAAGGACTAGACAGGCACTGGAGACACAGCTCAGACAGGAGCGATTGCGCTTCCCTAGGGAAGTCCGAGTGCGCAAGGCCGCTAGAGCTGCAGAGGAGAACTACGGCCTGGCGCTGACGTATGAAAACTACTTGCTGTGCAGTCGCGGTGCACGCGCGAACTCTATGTCTGTGGCACTTTCCGACACTTTGGGTCCGTTGGAGGAAGCGCGAGAGGATGAATTCCGCAAAATGCACTTTAAGTCCAAGTCAGAAATGAACGTTTCTAAGTATATTCCAGACCTTCCAGCCCCTCAGAAGGCAGACGAAGTGAGCACGCAGGTGGAAGGGCTGTTCCTCGCAGTCCGCATGAAGAACGAAGAAACGGCCTCGCTGCACCGCTTGAGCGGCTACTTTGACGCACAGAAGGCACTGCTGATGCACAAAATAAACCAAGTCAAGGTCAAAGTGAGCGCTGGGGCTTCAGATCGGCTGTCGCAGGACGCCAGTAATCCAGAGGACGAAGGCGTGTCTATGTAACTCACAATAGTCGGCAGAAATAGGTGTGAAAGGCGCTGCAGGTCCAGTGAGGTAGAGGGATTCCCGCCTGCTTCATATATTAAGGAATGTTTGCGCCTTTCTTCTTCCGTCTCTCTGTCTGCGACCCCTTTGCCCGCTTCATCCTCAATGAAGAGCAGGGAACTGCGGCTTCAGGCAGTCTACAGCGCATTGTCAGTTTCGACACCAACTACGTGCACTCCAAACTGCGCATCAAGGAGTAAGCGACACTCAGGGTGAAGCAAGGCTCGAGCAAGGTGTACTTCCGATTGAGCGGCACAGGAAAGGCACTGGGGAACACGCAGCTGGTCCAGGACAAGGCTTATTTCGAAGTGCGGGTAGTTACAAGTGGGGAAATCCGCGTGGGAGTGGCGAAAGCGACTCGTGAGCACCTGGACAAAGGCGTGGGCCTGGACTCGGAAAGCTGGGGCCAAAGCTTCACAGCGACTGAAGAACTGTACAGCTACAAGGCCCCGGAGCAGACTGTCATCGGCTGTCTAGTGGACCAGAGCGACTACCCTGCCAGGATCAACTATACACTCAATGGGGAAAGGTTGGAAAGTGCACTGGTGACAGGGATGCGGGGGCCTATTCTCCCTGCTGTCAGCTTGGATGCTGGGGCTGAGACGGAGGTTGTATTTGACGCGGGGTTGTTTCAGCATGACCCACCTCAAGGCTTCTCGGCCGTCATTTTCAGCCAAAACTTCATGTTTTAGGACTCTGCTAGGCTAGGACACTCAAGGAAAAGGAGTTATGCTTCTCATAGGTGGGGAGCCAGGTAGACTCTGAGCTTGTTTATCACCAGCTGATGGAAGAACTTGGCTTCCCAGGAACTGCGGCTAAAGCCCTGTCTGAGCGCTTCGTCACACTTCCGCACCCACGCCCCCAGCCTGACCCTATTCTCCTGCGTAAGTGCAGCCACGGGATAGGACATAAAGTGCACTACATAGTCATCATGTATGAACTTCGCAGGGAAGCCAGCTGCAAAGAACATCTCCAGTCGGTCCAGGAAAGCGTCGCCGGGTATTTGGTCGAAGTTCTCCAGTAGGTGTTGCACCTTGCAGGAGACTACGACCTGCGGAAGAGTCGTTTGCCCGACTAAGCAGGACATGAGAATGCGCACGGACTGCTGGATGTCCTTGACACCTTGATGGGCGACTGTTAGTTCCCAGTTGGTGAAGGGCTTTTTGCCCATATTCGCCCTTTCCTGCCCGATTTCTTGGTAAAGTTGCACGATTTGCTCCTCGGTGAAGTGCAAATAAGGGCGATTTCGGGAGTCCAGGAAGAAGTACTCGCGATAGCCGCCAATGTGGTGAGCGACCAGAGAGACCCAGTGGTTCGTAACTCCCATCATAAAGCCCAGTACGCACTCTGCTCTAGTCGTCCTGAAGAAGTCAATACTTTCTTGTTGCTTCAGCACTTCCCCTCTTTCCAACATCAATGCATTAAACTGATACGCGAAAGTGTGCAACTGGCTCACAAACTCATTCGTTCGCTCGAAATGCTGCATAATGTGGTCATTCCCCTGCAGCAAGTACTTGAGGAAGCACCGCTCCAAGTCTCCGTAGCGAGCATTGCGCACTGTCCAGTAGTGTTCATTGCCTCTGCGCATCGCTTCTTCCACGATAAAGTTAGTCGTGCGGAAGTGGAACTTCCAAAAACTGGCCGAGTCTGCGACTTTCCACTTCCGTTCAGGGTTCTTTAGCTTGATATAGCGCACAGTTTCGAGGACATTGTAGAGGGAGTGGTAGCCGCATAGGTTGGGCACGTGCTGCTTTATGACCTTCAAATGCGTGAGTGGGACTATGGCTCCACGACTGTCTTTGAATTCCAAAGTCTCCATGACTTCCAGACCCTGCGCTGTGACTGCCTGTGCGAGACTGAGGCCAGGCACAGGTCTGTTCTTCACTCTCAATAGGATCACTAGTTCGTAGGAGTCCAGCACGGCCCTCACCGCCTCTTCCACCACTTCTGCTGCTGCTTCAGATGCCATCAGTGCGATATTACCATATGCGCAGAGGCAGGGAAGTTGTGCCGATGGATGCCCCTGAGTCCTACCGGTCCACTGAGGGCCAGGAACTGGTGGGTCTGCTGGAACAGCCCACTCTCCCTCGCAACATTTCACTGAGAATTCCCAGGCTGCAGACCGAGGCGTACTCCAACTTGACAGCAGAGAAGCGAGAGCGCTACAGACTGCTATGGCGAAAGGCAGTGTTTCGCACCAAAATCGAGCGCGCCCTCAAGAAAGTGAGCGATGAAATTCTGGTATATGGAACCTCCAACGAACTTCTCGATCAAAATCTGCTCTACAAGTCCAACATTGACGAATTGATAGAGAAAAAGACCAAGAAGCAGGAAGGACTTCGTATGGACACAGACCAGTATGAAGTGACTGAGGACTACCGCTGTCTCCTGCACCCGAACAACAGTTTCAAGCGAATTTGGAATTTGATCCTAATGACGATTATGGTGTATACTGCCATTGTAATGCCCTTTCGGATATCCTTTCAGAATGTTGTGTTTTGGGACGGCTGGACTGTGCTGGAGTTCTGCGTCGACGGGGTGTTCATAGTGGACATAGGCCTGACTTTTTTCAGTATGTACTACAAGGGAGATGGGAAGTTGGTGGCGAACCACAGGCAAATAGTGCGAAGTTACCTCTTAGGCTGGTTCATATTGGACCTATTCGCCTGCATTCCCTTCTCCCTGGTGGACTACTTCGACCAAGGCAACCAGAGCAACATGCCCCAAGGCAAGTACAACAACCTACTCCGACTGGTCAGAATCCCACGTATGTACAAGCTTTTCCGAGTCGTGCGCATTCTTAAGGCCTTCCGCCACTATCGCGACAACAGCTTTCTGGAGCGACTGCAGGACTGCTTGCAGCTGAACTCCCGCCTCTACAAGCTAGTGAAGTTCCTGTGTTCTGTGCTTCTCTGCGTGCATATTGCAGGCTGCTTCTGGTTCTTCTCAGCCCGGATCTATGACTTCGAGCCTGAGACTTGGGTGGTGCGCTGCGGCTATACTGATGCTGATATGTGGTCTAAGTACTTGGCCAGCATATACTGGGCTGTGACTACTGTCACTACTGTGGGGTACGGGGACATATCGGGCAAAACTGAGCTAGAAATGATCCTTTGCGTGATATGGATGTTCATCGGAGTAGGCTTTTACTCCTTCACCATCGGCTCCCTCTCCTCCTTCCTAACCTCAATCGACACTCGCGAATCAGTGCTAAGTGCGAAAATGGCAGCCATCCAAGAATTCGCCAAAGAAACCGGCATTTCCCCTGAGTGCAAGTTGAAAATCCGCAACGCCATTCGCTACAACACCTACAAACAAGGCACAGTGTGGAGCGACAAACACTCACTCTTCAATGAACTGCCGAAAGCACTGCGCTTTGAAGTGGTTTCCAGCATGTACAACGGCATCTACAAGGAATTCCCCTTCTTTTCGAAGAAGGACCCTAGCTTCACTATCTTCGTGATGCCGCTGTTCAAGCCACTGAGGATCGGAAGTGGGGAGTACTTGTATCATGAAGGGGACTATGCAGACGAGGTGTACTTTATAACGAGAGGGAGGGTGAACTTTGTGATCAAGGGAAGTGAAATTGTGTACAAGAGCTTTTTGAGAGGGTCGTATTTGGGCGAAATTGAAGTCATTCGCCATTCTCCGAGACTGAATAACGCAGAGGGATACGGAGAATGCGAATTTCTGGTTTTGGGCAAGAAAGACGTCGGGGATATTCTCTCAGAGTTTCCCAACGAGCGCAAGGAAATAATAAAAATAGCGAATGAGCGGGCCAGACGCAACAAACAAGCAATCCTGGAAACCCTGGAATTGGTGAAACTAAAGGCTAAGAAAGGCACTATTGCGGACCTTGCAGGTCAAGACCGACTTTTGGAAGTGATAGACGACGCCCTGGAAGAAGACCTGGAAGACCCTAACGCTGCCAAGCTGAAAGAAGTGGAGAGCGACGTGATAGAGACCAAAGCTGCCCTGAGACAAGTGATAAGTCAGCTGCAAGGGATGAAAGCCGCTCTAACAGCCGCTGTGAACGACAAGACCAAGCCCACCACTATCATGGGGAGAGTGCTGGGCAGGGCGCAGAAAAAGCACAGGTCGAAGTCCTAGTAGCTTAAGTGAGTGAGCGTGTGAAAGAGGTAGAGCGAAGGCAGGAGCCGAAGCAGGTGCACAGGCAAGCCTGCAAAGAACCCTGCAGTCCCTTCATTCCGCCAGATCTGCCCAATGCAGTCGCGAGTGTTCGAGTAGAGACGCAGTTGGCCGCGGGCGCCGTTGCCTTGAAGCCGTCTGCGCACTGTGTCTAGAGGGTAGAAGAGGGCTTGGAGCAGCAGCAATGCATAGGTCTGGGTGTGCAGTTCGTAGCCTTTTGGGACGTGAGCCTTTAGCTGCTGGTCTAGCAGTGAACCCACTGCCAAATACGGTCCCAGAGTCAACGCTGTAATGCCCAGCCCTTGATAGCTGCCCTTGATCCCCTCTCCCTTGATCGTCTTCCCCATGCAGTCCACAAATCCGAAGTAATTGCTGTCCTTGCCCTTCAGCACCACATCCAGCGCCAGTCTCACTCTTATCTGATCTATGGGATAAGCGAAGAGCAGCAGAAACAGTCCCAGTGTAGTTTCGTGCAGCACTGACCGAGTCCACAGGTAGGAGTCCTGCTCTTCCTTGCCTGTCAGGAACAGGCCCATGAAAGTCGCATTGAACCGGAAGCGAAGCATTGAGGTGAGGAAGTTGCGACACACACTCGAAAAATTCCCTTTCCAAAAGGCGGAAATACCCTCATTGCTGGGCACTTGGGACAGGTAGGAGAACAGACTGCTGTACGCTGGGCCGGACTTGGCCAGAGGAGTGGTCTGGCGCAGCAGTTTGTAGCGCTCCAGTGGGGCGAGCAGTGTCATGGTCGCTGCTTCGGACAGACCGAACACTGCGAACAGTCGCAGGAACATCTTCACGCCGGAGTCCTTGCGCTGCTCCATGCAAAATGCTCTTTACATTGGAAGACTACGGTGAGGGCGAGCACTCTTTACTGGGAGCATCAGTAGGTACTCAGGCTGCTTGATATCAATGCTAGAATTAGCCTTTGCAGTGTGCACAGGTACTGCTGTGAGCAGTGCATATTTCCCTGGCTTCAGGACAATGGGAATTCATGGGCATATCTCCACAGGAAGCAACTTGAGTAAACTCGCACTATTTAAACAGCACAGCAGACAGACTGTATAAGTATTTGTTCACTTAAACCGAAAATAAGGACTTGCCTTTTTTAAACTGGCCTTCCGTCCTAAGAAGTTACAGCGCTTCTGAGCATAGGGCTATATGCACCTATCAAACTGCACTGCTTTGCACATACTTAGCTTAGACCAAGACTTTAAACGCCATTGGGAGTACAGGTCGATACAAGATGAAGTGGCTGCTGGTGCTCCATTTCCCCAAGCCCGAGGAAGCACTGAAGCAGCAGACAGTGAAGGGCACTGAGGTAGCAGAGCTGCTGCCTGCCATCCTCCGTCAAAGCGAAGCCAGCCAGTGGCCCTCTCTAGCCCAAATGCCCGCTCTAAAGCAGCTCTTCGCGTGGACTTCAGCCACTCAAGTCACTGTCTTTGACCTGCAGGAAACCGTCAGAAACGCAGTTCTCGAAGTCCTTCACTTGCACTGCTTCTGCGAAACCTACCAATTCGCAAGTCGAGACGACGACGAAGTGTTCTGCAAAGTGAGCTGTGACGAGGCAGTGCTCAAGCACCAGGCCCATCGCACTCACTATCCTTTGTGCCTGTCCCCGAGTGTGGAGAGCAACCCAGAGTTCCACAAGATGCTCCCACACGCCCCATATGACTTCACTAAGGACAGAGAGGGACTCTTCCAAGTCTACGACAAATCGCTGTTTCGAGACGTGGATAAAATCCGTCTGGTCAAGTCTCTGCTGGACGAATACCTGTGTCTGGACCAAATGATGGAAAAGGGACTGCTGCTGGACTGCTTCCCAATACATGAGGAAAAGCAACTGCAAGAGATCCGCAGTAAGCTCCTTTCCCGCTCCTTCACTCTGCCGCTCCCCCAGCTTCGTGAGTATTTCGGAGAGAAGATGGCTTTCTACTTCCTTTGGTGAACTTCACACAGGCTGAGCAGTTACAACTCTTGGCTCTTTATCCTTGCAATAATGGGCGTCTTTCTGTGGGTCACTGAGTGCATATCAGGGCGAGATCACACAGGCGGTCTGAGCTTCTTAGACTGGGTGGAGCTGGGCTTCGCAGTGGTAGTAGGACTTTGGAGTAAGCACTAAGCAGCTCCTATCTTCAATACCTTCTGGCAGAGACGGGCGAATTACCATGCAGTCAAGTGGGGTACGTTTTCCCATGACGAGGAAAAAGTGCCCAGAGCAGAGTTCAAAGGAGAACTGCGGCCCAGCAAAATGGCTCCTGGGATGGAGCTCTATTTCAGTCCCAAAGAACGCCTGTTCCGCCAAGTAGTCAGCTACTTTACTACCTTCTTTATGTGTGGCTTGGTAGTCGTCATGGTAATGGCCATATCCATCTACAAAGCCATTCTGATCCAAGCCGGAAACCACCAATTCGGAGTAACCCTGTGCGCAATAATCAACACTGTGCAAATAATCGGGATGAATATAGTATACGACAAACTAGCACTGAAGCTGAATGAATGGGAAAACTACCAAAACACCAGCGACTACGAAAACGCCTTAGTGGTAAAGAAGGTCGGATATCAATTCGTGAATTACTACATTTCCCTGTTCTACATTGCCTTTGTTAAGGAGCACTTTGAAGGTTGTGTGCAGGGAGACTGTATGGGCGAGCTGCGGTCCTCTCTATGGGTGTATTACCTCATCAACGTCATTTTCAACTTTATCGAGCTTGGCCTGCCTATCATTTCCCAAAAGAGAGTGATTGCTGCAGAGCAGGTGAAGGCTGATAAAATGAAAGCAGAGGGCAAAGCCTCCCGCTCCTTTATGACCTACACAGAAGGCCAGGGCAAACTCGAACACATCGAGTTCCTGGGGGAGTACTTGGAAGTAGTCATGAACCATGGCTATATCATCTTCTTCTGTGTAGCCTTCCCACTAGGGCCACTAATTTACTGGATTTATAACCTGGTGGAGTTGCGGGCGGACGCCTTTAAGTTCCTATATCTCTGCAAGCGGCCGTTCCCAGAGAGTGCAGCGGGCATAGGCGTGTGGACGGATGTGATGAATGCGCTTGCAGTGGTGGGCGTGATTAGCAACATTGGCCTGATGGTATTCACTGAAAACATACTGAATCTGAGTGCGGGCGCTCGCTGGTGCTTCTTCATAGTGTTGGAGCATGCTATTTTGCTCCTGGTAGCGCTCTATCTCGGCTTCGCACCCAAAATCACGGAAAGTAAGTGCTATTCAGTCGTGACTACCGCACTAGGCAGACACAAATACCTACTGAAGCAGAAGTACTACGGCATTACGAGTGAAGACGGAGCTGGTCGCTTCCAAGGCACTGCCCCGCCTCTCAGCACTCGGGTGAACAGTGACGAGTAGCAGCCATTTCAGTTAGGATTCAAATCTTTAGAAATGAGTGACAGTAGGGACGGCCGCTGTCTGCGCTCTCACTCGCAGCAGACCCAAGGGCAATGCTCTTCCAGCTTCATGGACCGAGTCAACAAGGTACGCGCTAAGCAGATTTTCCAAGCGTCAAAAGGCACCGCAAACAAGGAAAACACAGGCGTAAAGGACCGAGTGCGGACCATATCTCCGTTCCTGCAGAAGAAACTAGAAGCGCTCAAGTCCGCTCGCACTACCCGAGTTCGCCTATTCGAAAGACTGAAAGGGACGGATACGACTCCCTTCACGACCACTCGCAGACAGGAAAGCCGCCACCAGCGAGAACTGGGGTGCCTGCGTCTCTCTGCAGCTCTCACCGCAGTCCTGCGTCCTGCCTTCGCCACTATTCGCAAGATACGAAGGCCCGCGCCTCGACTGGATCTGTCCCAAATTCTGGCCTTGACGCAGTGCTGTCACTGCTGCAATGTGGGTCTGACTCTGCTGACTACTTCCACGAAGGAGAAGTTCTCGCCGAGGTTTCTGGACAAAGTGAGAATGATGCTTCCTTCGCTGCCGGAAGGACAGGCTTCCCCGGAGCCGAAGGATGTGCCGGAGAATGAACTGAGTATGGTCTTGTATGCGGATGAGAAGGAAGCGGTGGAAGGGGAAAAGAAGCTGTCGATGCCGGATCTGAGTCTCATTCCGATGGAAGGGTCGCTAGAGTCTTCTCTGGCTTCAATTGAGGCGGCGCCTGTAGCTCCACTCAAGAAGCAGGAATCAGTGCTAAGCAAGGAAGACTGGGACCGGAGCACAGACTGCAAAACTCCCTGCGAGGGCAGTTCTCAGTCCTTCCGAAGACCCAGTCCCGTGCCCCGACTCAACATCAGCGAACTGCTGCCTGCCAAAAAGCCCTGCAAGCCCAAAGCGCCCTTGGCTTCCGTTGAGATGCTTCAAGGCTCTCCTCTGCTTAGGAAGGACGCTGCCGCTGCCGCACTTTCCCGCTTTGTTGGAGTCTTCAAGACCCGTCTCCACAAGGCCTTCGACATGGTCTTCCTATCCAGAGCCAACTCCAAACCGCAAGCAGACCAGTCCTTGACCTTCGACTTCAGTAGAGAGGAGGAAAGTCTGCTGGCTTCAGGGACGCTCACAGGCACCTTCAGACAACATGAAAGCAAGCTGTGCAACATCAGTGCTATTCAGCAGGTCAAGTTCACTGAGGACTCCTTCGTGTTCGAGTGTGAGAGCAAGCAGGAAGTCAGCAGTACAGCCAAGACTGCCTTCCGGATTCTGTTTTCCAGGCTGGACAAGGCAGTGGCGAGGCGGAAGCTGAGAGGCTTTTACAGTATCGCAGGAGCCTAATTCCTAGTAATGCACTTCTAGAGCGATCCACCCGCCTTCACACCCGCACACAGGACAAGCCACTTGCTCCGCACAAACCACACAGAGGCAGTGGCCGCACCGCGCACTCACCAAAGCTCGAGGCTGCTTGTGGCAGAGTCCGCAGGCCACGAGTTCCTTTCTTTGGCAGATCAGCTGGCCGAGTTGGCGAAGTCTAGCTTCCAGGGCGCCTTGCTCACGGTGCAGTTTGAAGAGATCGCTGTTGGCCACAGACTCAGGCTCAGGCCGGAATGAGGTTTTTACTTCCTCGAGGCCAGGAGGCGGAGGGAGAGACATTCGCATTTCTTCCAGCTGAAAAGCACTCACTTCGTTGGGAGGACTGTATGGAACAGGCGACCTCGGCAGACTGAAGCCAGGAGGACATCCGACTTTCGGCTTAAAGCTTCGGGCTGAGAAAGACTCCGCACCTTTGAGACGGTAGAGACTAGCAGGGAAGCGCAACTCAGCTTGGCTGTGAGCAAAAGCACAGTGCGGCCCTTTGAAATTGCAGTGGCTCAGCGCCATCAACCCCGCACACAGCTTGGTTCTGTACAGAAGCGGATGAAAGCTGACCTCCAGTCCATTATGCGCATACAGGCAGTCCGGATAGCGGCAGCTAGTCGCTGTGCAGGTCGAGTTGGAATAGGCAAAGCCCTGTGCTTCAGGTAGATACAGTGGTACACGTCTTTTGTCCTTGTAACTGTGGTAGTTCCAACACTCCAGATCTTCGCAGTGCAGGTCTCGACAAGGCTGCGTCTTGAAATCAAACAAATAGCGACTGTCCTCAGCTCGTTCCCGCAAAATTCGCACTCCCTCTGTATCTTCCGCCATTATGAGGCCTCCTTACTCTAGCCTACTCGCCACCTGCCTTGCCCTCGAGCTTGCTCCACAGAGACCGCAGCATGTCGCCCACTTTCCCTTCCACAGCGGAGCTGTCGTCACTGAGGTCCAAAGAGTTGCGTTTGCCCGATTTTGTGGCCATCGTGGAAAGTGTTTCCCGGGTGTACGACAAGTTCTTCTCCTCACCTTTCAAGAACTCCGGGGAGAAGACGAGGCTGCGCACAGGGGAATGAGCGATGCTGGGGCCAGGCGAAGGAGCGCGGTTAGATTTCGTGACTCGCTGGACAATGCTCAAACTGTCACGCAGATATTTCGCTTGCAGTTCCTTCGCCTGCAGCGACTGGCGCAAAGTGGTAATGAGGATTTGGTCTTCAGGATGGACGGGGGTGTAGTCAAGCTCCGTAATGAGCTGGCAAAGGTCGCCCAGGAATACACTTAAAGAAGCAGCTTGGTTGTGGGGTGGGACATCTGCATAGGCAGGTCTCGGAGGGTCGGACTTTCTGCTTCCGAGACTGCTTCTGCAGGAGAATTCTCTGCTGACCGCAGCTCTAAAGACCCCCGAAGTCTTGAGCACTGGGAAAAGCCGAGCGCAGTCCACTAAAGCCGCAATGCTCACATAAGGCCATTTCACCGAGTCCAGCAAGTTTTCGAGTTTCAGCTGCAAGTCTTCGCCCTTGCGATTGCGCTCGCTCCACTGTCCAATTACCCTCAGCACTGCATCCTCAGAGGAGGTTTGAAGCTGCTTCATTGCGAATAGCTGCAGAATGCGGTCGCCTGAGAGTCGTCCTAACTTCTCACTGGAGTGAAAGGCCTCGAAATGGTGAGAAATGTGCGTGAATACAGAGGCAAACGCAGGCTCCATCCTAGCCTTCACAGTAAGACATACAGACTCACTTCGAGCCTTCAGTCCAAACAAGTTCCTGACCAAACGTTCTCCCTTGCTGCCGGAAAACAGCGTGATTACCCTGGTGTCCTGCACACAGTCCTGCGCAGAGAAACTCAGTGCAAGCGTCAAAGCCACTAGTTCTCCAGTTCCTACGTTCCGCTGACTAGTGCCGCTAGCCAGTAGGCAGTCTAGTCGGTCCTCGCGAGGGTAGTGCCACAGGTGGAGGGTCCAAAACTGCCCCTGGATTTCGAACTCTGGGGATTGGTAGAAGCGGGTGGAGGATTGAAGTGCTGGAGACCAGGTTAAAACCACGGTTGAAGGGACGTTTTCTTTGGCGACTTTTTCGAGTTCTTCTAGTAGCTCGGTAATTGTTGAGCACTTCCACAGCGTTTTCAGGGCTTTGATAACAGTCTCAGTGGTCGAAGGATCCAGAGGAGTTTTCAAGCACTCGAGTAGAATGGACTCACTCCCTATTGCCCCACTTCCTAGAATGGCGGCTATGTGAGTCACTGCATAGCTTCTCGTCTGCTTAAAATACTCATTCCACTGCTGCGACCGATCCTTAAACTCCACCGCCAGGTCGTACAGCGCAAGTGCAGTCTGAGGTCCGAGTTCGTTGAGTGCACTTGAAGCCAACAGTTGCGATTCCAGCTGGTCATCCTTCATAAAGCAAGCCACCCTGCACAGTTTAACTGCCTCAGCAGTGTTCAAGTCGCCTCCTTTCGCAGGCTCCAAGTACCGAAGCAGCATAGACTTGGAGATCCAACTCGGCACTGTCATCTCTGCACTGGCCTGAGTGTCCAGCAGTTCCTGCACCAAGACGCTTCTCTTGGCCAGGTTGGGGTCATCTGTTTCGACGTCCAGACTAGGGAAGACTATGTGAGTGGCCATTATATCGGGGAGAGAAGCTTAGAGCTAATGTATCACTTCTCCGCAGGTCTGAGTTGCGCACTTTCCAAGTCGTCCAGAACCAAAGCGCTCTGCGGAGGGGTATAGTAGGCGAAGGGGTAGGGAAACAGCAGTGGTGAGAAGCAGAAGTCTTCCAAAGGCAGCATGGGAGAGGGCAAAGGCAGGTCGTCCTTGCAAGTTACTGGCAGCGGCACGAAGGAATCCGGCTCAGTGTCAGCCTCTTGCAGGGTGTAGGGCCCCAAGACAGGCTGGGAAGCTGCGATTTCGTCCACTGTGGAGCAGCCCAGGTTGATGATGTCGTCTACGTAGTAGTTGTAGTTGAGGTGGCGGCTTTCGTCATCTCGCTGGGGCGCTAGTAAGCAGCGGTACCGCTGGTGCAGTTCCTTCGGATTCACTGAGTAAGCCGCCCCGCAGAAGTTCGCCCAAATCGTCAAATAGACCTGGAACTGCGGAATCTGCTTATCCAAGTGAGCCAAAATGTAGGAAGTGTCCATCCCATTCACCACCGATTTCACAAAGTACCCAGAAGTGACGAGCAGCGTCTGGAACGACATAGGCAAAGCACCCCACTGCGTGCCTGTCAAGTAGAGGTCCCACACCACCAGTTCCAGTTCATTTAGGAACAGTAACTTGCTCACATCCGTCAAGTACTGCTGCACTGGACCACGCTGAGTCTCCATAGCGAAGACTCGTCCGCAGGCCATGCGTCTCAGGACGTGCAGTATGCGAGGGCTGAGCCCTGTCTTTTCGTACTGCTTGGTGGACTCGCGGTAGCGCTGGGCGAGCTTTTGAGCGAGCTGCGAGGATAGAGGGAGGTTGGGACTGAGACTGAATGGGGGCTGAGAGTCGCCGAGAGGACCAGCAAGGAGTCTGCGCCGCTTCTTGGTCGTGGAGCCAGGGGGGCGGCCTCTGCGTCTATTAACTGCCTCCCCTTGCCTCTTTTCACCCGCCTGGTCCGCCATTTAATAAAGTTGCCATCACTAGGGTGTGGACAAGTAGTACAGGCCAATCAGCATCATCACTAGAGAAACCAGCAGTCCTGCTCTCAGTCCCAACCGATGGCTCCTCGACAGTCTTAGCACTTTCGGCTGTCTGACCCTTACCAGCGCCAAAGCCAATAGGCTAAGCAGCACTCCAAAGACAGCGCCCCATAGCAGATCAAAGCCGTCTCCCTCGATTTCCAGTCGCTCCAGATCCTGCTCCACTCGTTCCCCTGGCTCTAGGTTGACAGCAGGGAGCGAACCTCTTAGGTAGGCTTCCTCGAGGTCTAGCAGCTGGTTCCGCCGAGTGCAGTGTCTGTGCGAGCCGATGTGTTTGCACATCATGTGGAAGTGGAAGCGCAGGCCTGCGATTTCCTCAGCTTGGTACCCGAGGTCAAATAGCTTATCCAGTCCTCGGATATCAGGCGAAGGCCCGGGCTCGTCTTCCTCTATAGGCGCGTTGCTGATAGCGCAGTGCACAATGTCTCTGTCCGCTAACTCTGTGTGGAAACTACTGTACAGTGCCAGTTTGTAGGAGTCGAGGAGGATTTTCCCCTGGTAAATCAAGCGAATGCGCTTATCCGCTCTAAGCTCCGCTGCGAAAAGCTTCCTTTTCAAGTCCAGCACGGACTCCACCTCAGGCACGACCGCGCACAGCCTCACATCTCGGTCCGACACCACTACTTGCAACTTGATTTCCTGGTCGTTGAAGGTGCTCCACAGGCCTGAGTCACTGTTTCTAAGCTTGCAGGAGGACAGTTCTAACCCCTCCTTGGCCATTTACGGCGCTTACAATTATTCGTCCGGCAGTGTGCAGACGTCTTCCAAGGAAAGTTCGTCTGTGGAGTCGATGGAGTAGAGGGACTGAATGGCGTGGCGGTCGAAGGCTTCTGGCAGAGAAGGAATTAGCATGGACTGCCTTCGTCCTCCTCTAGGCGCAGGCATCAGCATGGACTGCATTCGCTCTCCCCTAGGCGCAGGCATCACAGGCTGCTTTAGCTGCCGATCCTGCTTCTGTATGCGAATTATTGCTTTCGACAGCTGCAGTTCAATGCTGCGTTCCAACTGAGTCACCTCTCGCAACTCCGTGTCTTTGCGCTGCAAGGCCTGTCGAAGACTCGCGATTTCCTCTGCATGTCTCTGCAGGGCTTCCTGCTGCGAAGCCACCAAAGACATATAAGTCTGCTGAGACTCTTGCAGGAGTCGAGCGATCTGGTCACTATCGGGAGCGGACCTTTCTGAGAGATCTTCTCGGAGTCGCAGTAACTCGGACTCGAGACTTTGGCGAGTTTGCCGCTCCTCTGATAGACTGCTGCGGACTGTGGATAGCTCCGATTTGGTGAGTTTCAGGTGGAAGTGGGAGGATTCCAGCTCGATTCCTGCGAGTTTGAAGGCCTTATCAAGGTCGCTGTAGCTTTGCATTTGGGCGTAAAGCGCTGCTTGAGATTCAGCCAAGTTGTGTTCCAAATTGTGGATTCGCTCTTCGGACTCTTGTCGAATTTGCGCGACTTCCAAAGAGAAGCCGGCCTGAGTGCTTTCGTACGCGGCTTTCAGCTGCATGAGTTCCGATATCAGCTTGGAAATGACTGATTTGGCTCGACTGGTTTTCTTGGGCGGGGAATTGCCCATTGGGCCTTCTTCTGAACTAGTGGTGTCTGTGCGATGAGAAGAGCCTTCTAACTGGCGAATATGTTCGCCCATCTTGACAATGACCTCTTGATGTCGCTCCTCAAACTCTTGTCTCTGGACTTCTGCAGCCTTTAAGGCACTATGCAGGTCCGAAGCGGCTTTATTGGCCTGAGTCAAAGCGGAGTGCGCAGCTGCCAAGTCCGCAGCCTGCATGTGCAGTTTCCCTCTCAAAGCGTCTTCTTGATGCGAAGCCGCGGAAAGCAGGCCCTGAGTCTCCACAAGTTGAGTATGCAACTGTGCCACTTGGTCACTCAGTGCCAACTGCTCAGCCCTAGCACTGGCCAGCTGAGTATTAGTCGCAGCCAAGGCGCGCTCAGTCTCCATAGCAGTTTCCGCCCTTGCAGTCTGCTCTGCTAAGCGGAGTTGCAGTGCAGCTGAGTCTTGTCTGGAAGTAGCTAACTCAGTGGCGAGTTTCTGCAAGTCCACACATTGCTGCAAGTTGCTGCGCTCTATTGCCTCAGTCCTGGCCCAGGCAGAGGCTGCTTCCTCTTGCAGTCTTTCTCTCAGGGTCTCGTTTTCTTCGGTCAAAGACTCTATTTGGTCTTCAGCCTCCTCCATTCTGTCCAAGTGCTCTTGCAGACGCTCTGCGTAGCTTACAGGCTGGCCTTGCTCTGATAACTGATCGACTTTGCCTCGTAAGCGCTCAATTTCTATCTGCGAAGTCTCATTGAGACTTTCGTACTGCGCCTTCAGCTCCGCGTACTGGATGTACACAGCGTCACTTGGCTCAGCTGGCAGTCCTGCTTCGTTTTTATCCCTCAGCTGGGCTCGCAGCGAAGTCACTTCCAACTTCAATTGCTCAATAACAGTCGCCATTTCCTCGGGAGACTGCCTTAAGTTCGTTTTCGCCTTCACTGTCACCTTTTTGGCTCTTTCCGCGAACTTGAGCGTGCCATCTGCCTCTTCCAAGTGATGTATTTTCTGCGAAGCAGTGCAAACAAGCGCAGTTTTCGCATTTCCTCCCAACGACTCTCTCAAAATCATAGTCAATTTGGACTCTCTGAAGGGTACATGCGTTTCTTTGCTGGACGCCAGGGCGTTTATGCATCTTCCCAAGGTAGTCAAACTGAGGTTAATGTTCTGCGCTTCTTTCAGTTGCTTGCCCGTTACTCCAGTCTTTGAGACCTTTTCACTGCCTGCCAAGTCCACCAAGTTCAGTTTGGAGGTTTTGAGACTGCCGTTTAGCAGTTTCTGCTCGACTACAAGGCTGAAGAGAGTATGTGAGCGACTGCTCCTACTGTTCTGCCCTGTTGCAGCTGTGATCCTTCTCCTAGTGCCCGCAGCCAAGCACTCGAACACTTCTTCAGGACTAGTGGCGAACTTCTCAGTCATACCAATGACACACATGCCCAAGCGAGGGAACTCACGTATACGAAGGTTAGTATTGGGCGTGTCAGAAAGCAGGTCATTCACACTTTCATTGTATATTTCCGTATAGCTGCATTTGACAGCCCAGTCCACCAGGTCGCGACTGTGGCTATCTGCCAGGGTGAACAGGGAGTAAATAGCCCTCGGGATAATACCGAATTTGGACTGAAGGTCTTCCGAGGAAACTCCCACTTCATTGACCAGTGCATTCGTGACTTCCTCTGGACCTAGCATAGTGAAGGTCTTCCCTGAGCCCTGAGTGAAATGTACGCTTTGGCCATAGGCGAAGATAGTGGCGTTGTAGCCGTCCATGCTGCTTGGACGTTACAAGGCATGTAGAAGAGGCTGGGACGTGACGTCGTACACTTCCGCCTGTCCTGCCTCTCTGGGGAAGACTCGATCGAAGGAGTACTCGTGGGCTTTGGACTCCAGAAAGGCGGTATAGGGGGTGAGTTTCCACGGAGCCAGGTCCCCTTTCTCTGCAGACCGAAATCGGACGAACACTCGCACAGTCTCCATGTAACAATATGGGGATAGGCTGTTCCTGCCAGTCTCCTGAAGAGGACAAGAAAAACACGCTCGAGCTGGAAGCAGGGCGCAAGCCTGTGCAGCAGAGTGAGGCGGGCGTAGTGGGCACTGTGACGCTGAGTCTCACCATGCTCGACATCGTGCGAGTGCAGAGCACACTGAGAGGCTACTTAGACCGCAAGCAGGTGCGACAGACTTACAAGGGCTCGAGCCTCTCCACCAGACTGGACAGCGGCAAGTTGCCCTTTGCGGAACTGACGGAAGTGCCTGAGTATTCGAATCCTGCCATTCAAGCGGTAGAGCGCAGACTCGGGGAGTTCATATATGAAAGTGACCCTGCGGATTCCCTACATGTGTTCAAGCGGAGAGCCGTTCAGATGGACAACGGAGCGATTTATATAGGGGAGTGGAATGACATGAATGAACGGCATGGCAAAGGGACGCAGATTTGGAACGATGGCAGTAAATACGACGGGTACTGGTCCCATGACAAGGCCAACGGCAAGGGTCGACTCATCCATGCAGACGGAGATGTGTACATAGGGGACTGGAAGGAGGATAAGGCGCATGGTCTGGGCGTCTATATGCATGCTGACGGGTCCAAGTACGAAGGACAGTGGTCGGAAGATAAGCAGCACGGCAAAGGAGTGGAGACCTGGCAAGACGGGGCGAAGTATGAAGGCTTGTATGAGGATGGGAAGAAGCATGGGCGTGGGCTGTTCCACTGGGCAGATGGAAGTTCATATGAGGGTGACTTCAATGAAAACAATATCCATGGATTTGGTCTGTATCGTTGGAGTGATGGCCGGGCCTTTGAAGGCACTTGGAGCTACAATAAGATGGACGGGAAGGGCAAATTCACCTGGTCCGACGGACGCAGTTACGAAGGCGAGTACATAGACGACAAGAAGCAAGGCTTCGGCATATTCGCCTGGCCAGATGGGAGGAAATACGAGGGCTATTGGTACAACGGCAAGCAGCACGGCAAAGGCTTCTACACCAACACCAAAGGGGAGCGCAAGGAAGGGGAGTGGACATCAGGCAAGCGCACCAAGTGGCTGGTGGGCAATGACTCGGTGGAGGGAGATTTCTGAAAGTAAAGCAGGGTTAGCGCATGGAAATAATGGACTGTGGGTGCTTTGGGCTCGACTGCGACATACGAAAGCGAACTTCTGAAGTCGCTACAGCAGGTAACTGCTCCCCCTTTGCAGACTCAGTCTGCAGCAGATGAAGCAGCGCCTGCTTAGGAACACTGGAGCTTGGCAGTGGTGCTGCTGGTCCTCTACGCCTGTCTAGCCTGGAAACGCTTCGACCAGTGCAAGTTGTTAGTTCCGGACTCTGGCTTCCTGATGGTTAGATGGACCTAGCAGTGGAGAACTTTGAGTGTTCTCCTTCTAAATGGAATTGGGCTTTCGGCGTGAGAAACTCCTGTACGGCAATTCGCTCTCTCAAGTGCAAGTGAGTCTCGCCACTCGTCTGGACCGCGGGGAAGTAGTGGTCCTGAAGGAACTCCGTGCCTCCAGCCTCGACCAAGCCCGCAAGTTCATGGAGGAAAGCTGGATAAACTCCACCCTCAGTCACAAGGGTATTTGCCCGGTCCTCGGCTCCTTCTTTATGAAGGAAGCGGACCAATACCGCTGTGTAATTGTGCTGGAGAGACAAGCGACGGACTTAGAGAAGCTGATAAAGGCGGTGAGGCAGGACTTCAGAGAAGACAAACTGTGGAATTGGCTTGAAGAAATAGCGGAGGCGCTCGCCTATGCCCAGGCTGAAGTGAGTGCTACCTAGAAAAAAGTCTGTCACCGCGACATCAAGCCTAAAAACTTGCTCCTAACCGACGACGCTCACATAAAGATCGGAGACTTTGGCGAATCCAAGACTCTCGAAGGCCAGGGGAAACACTCCCTCTGCGGCACCCCTTTCTACCTCAGTCCCCGGCTGAAAGCCTACTACAACCAACTGAGAGCCGGCCAAACTCCCGAAATAATTCACAACCCTTACAAGTCGGATGTGTATTCTCTAGGCATAACGATGTTGCAGACTGCAATGAGGAACCTGCACACTGAATGTTCTCCTCGGAAGTTGATAACGAAGCTGAAGAACACTTACAGTCAAGAGTTCTGCTACATGCTGTGGGAAATGGTGGAGCCGCATGAAACCCTTCGAATGGACTTAATCGAGCTGAATAAGCGCCTTCAAGGGATCAGAGACAAAACTATATCGCTGCCGCATAGGTTTCGGTCGCTGCTGGAAAAGAACTCGTCCTTCACTCAGAGTATACTGAGTATATATAAGCCTGTTCTTCTGGAAGGCAACCAGAGACCAGTCTGTGTAGTGTGCAAAACAAGAAAGAATTCTACACATGAGCTGGAACTGCCCTGCAGTCACCTGGTCTGTGGACTGGACTGCCTGGCCAAAATCGTGGCTGAACTCGGGTTTGAGAATGCGAAATGCAGCCAATGTAACGAAAGTATTAGCAGGAAATTTCTCCACTCTCACTTTAAAAAAGCTGCTCAGACTGACTGCTCCTGCTGCAAACAGCCCGCCTTCAAGTACCACAAGCTATTCCAGTGCCACCACTCTCTGTGTCGGGAGCACCTCGTATCCGTGCCCCACGACTGTCGGATCTGCCACGTGCCCTACGACTTCGATATGCTGCGTAAACTGCACAGGAAGTGCTCGTTATTCTAGGAACTAATCCTGCGGCTTCTCGGGGGAGGCGTAGACGAGAGTGCGGGACACGAGGGAGAAGTCTCGGTCGCGCTCCATGGTTTCTTGCTGCAGAGTCATGCTTTCTATGCTCAGGGCGTTCATGCCGCGGAGCAGGGCGCTTTCGAACTTGAAGCGAAGTGCGTTTTTGGCCAAAGTTTCCTTGCGCAAGTCTTCAGTCAGGTCCTCCACCATGTGGCGGAGGGTGTTAAGTTCGGAGGAACACTCCTTCAGCACCTTTTCCTTGGTCATTTGGGTCGTTTCCGCTACTAACTGCTCAGACCGCTCACGGAAACTTTCATTCGCCCCGTCCTTCCAAGCGCCAATTACAGCCCGGGCGAATGCGCGCTTGGCGTAATTGGTGGAATAGACATTCATCCTCTGCCTGTGTCTCTTCCTGCGTATACAGTCCCGCCAATACACCATAACCAGTCGTTTCACATCCGCTCCAGTCTGCTTGTCCGTGAGTCTGTGCGCAATTTCCCTCAACTTGGACTTGCGGCCTTTCTGGAAGCCAGTGGCTTCCTGCTGCAGCTCCAGCTTGCGGGAAAGTTCGTGCATCTTGCGACTGTGCTTTTCCTCCATTTCGTGCATCTAGTTGGGACTTACTTGGGACAGGTACTGGTCTCGCTGCATGTTGAGGAGCTGCTGGTAGTCACCTTCGATTGCTCGCCGGTGCCGGTCGATGGAGGATTCAATGAACTCTTGGGAGTCGACCATTATAAGGGCCTAACGGCTCTTGAATCTCTGATAATAGCGATACAGACGTGCCCTGCCTTGCAGTTCTCCTTTGTAAGGAAACTGCCTACTGCTTTTACATCAAGTGCAGGCCCACCCCCTTTCTTAAGCGGTATAGTCAGCCTTGGTCCAGTGGTAATGTGAAGTGTGCAAAGTAGTGTAGTTTGTATGTATCCAGGCTGAGCCGCCCTTCTTTACTACGTCAACAACCATGGCAATCTCCTCAGCCATTTCCTGCCCTTACTAAGTCTACTCTCAATTACGACCTGAAAGTCTGAGGATTGGGTGATGCACTAAAACTCCTAATGCAGGCTTGCTAATCTGAACGCTAAAAATCTCTACTTATGTGCAATTTCCTCTTGCACTGGAGATTTAGTCGACTTCCAGAAGCAAATATCAACGGCGGAAGACTCTTTGAGTCGTAATTTCTGGGCAATCGGCCAAGCTTTGGACTAGGCTTGGGGAGCGGTCTTAGAAGGGAGGATATGAGAGAGCGGCCCTTGTGTCTGATTCTGCGGAGTTTGGTATGAGGCTGAGGACTGAGAAGTGCGTGTTTGGGGCTAAAGCGGAGGACGTCGAAGCGTGCAGAAGCGTCTTTTGGGTCGATTTCCATAGTAATTCATGGAAAAGACGACTGAAAGTGTAGAAGGATTCTTGGCCTACCAGACTGAGAATAGAGAAGAACTACTCAGCATCACTCAAATTCTCAGTACTCTGATAGGTGAACCCGAGCCTCTCTTTGTGCCTATAAGCAGCTTCACAGTGAGCAACGAAAGCCTCAGCTTCCGAGTAGAGGCAACGATTAAAGGCAAGTACCAGGAGCTGCAGGATACTCCGCCAGTACCTCTCTCAGTGCGAGAGCTATGTGAAGTAGTGGGGAAAGTGCTGGAAAATGCAGTTGAGGCCGAGGCGAAGTTAGGCCAGACATTAGGGTCTGTAGCTCTGTACTTCAGCCCTGGCTTCAAGGAGGTGAAATTGAGTCCGTTGATGACTCAGAGGGAACAGCCTGACTACCTGGTGGAAACGCTTTCTCAGATTTTGGGCAAAGGGAGAGCTGGCCGCTACCATTTCCCCTGCTTATCAGATCTGATGAACCAACTGAAAGACAGAGTGAGAACTGAGGCAGCCCACACCTTGGTAGACTGGTGGCCTGAAGCCTGTATCTCGGCTGCTGCAGCTAGTCTCCCTCAACTCAACGAATTCGTAAAGAGTGAGGAGTGGGTGACAGTGGAAGACCTCTTGGACTGGACAGTCGCTCTGCCACTCCAGTTCACTATGTGTATGAGTCGCTCCTGTATCTGCTCACAGGAGTCGCAAGTTCTAGTGTGGACCTGTGCTCGACATTTTTACGGTTCGGAACAATGCAGAAGGGAAGCTGACAGCTCCGCTGAGTGTCCCTTATGCGCTACTCGTCGCTTGGTAGTAGTGCGGCCACGCATCAAAGAAGTGCAGAGTACTCCCACTCAGCAGATCTGTCCCTGTGGCCAGGAATTCAGCCAGCGCAGTGGGGATTGGCGCTTGGCATTGCTAGGGTCGACACAGTATGAATCAGCTGCTAAATGCTGCTCAGAAGCCTGTTTCGTTCGATTTATTCCCACTCAGCCTGCAACTGCCCCGATCGAAATTTCTGAATTGGACCCAATCGAAATGCCTGAATTTGACCCAAATTTATGTGTAGAATGCAAACAACCCCTTAGAGCAGACGGTTTTCTCTGGCGTTTCCCATGTCAAGACCACGGCTTCTGTTCGCGTAGCTGCCATTATTCATTCCGCAATGGGTATAACACTAGTCACAACTGGATCGACCTACCTTGTCTGTTTTGCACTAAAGAACTCCCGAAGCAGATTAAAGGTGATCAGGCCTGCTACCAGCCAATGCTAGCCCAGCTGAAGACAATGCAGCGAGCAATGCTTAGCTTTAAGACTGAGAAAGCAGCAATGGACCTGGCCTCCTTTCATGACGAAATCAAAACTCTCATGTATGAAAACAAAGCGCCGAAAGACCCTCGGCCCCTGTCTCTAAGCCTCAAGAAGCTAAGAGAGTACAGTTGGTTGTTTGCCTGTTGTGTGTGTAAAAAGCCTACAATTGTGCATAAACGGTCAAACAGTGCAGCTTTTCTGGTGCGATGTGAGTTCAAAGTCCATTGTGTTTGCTCACCTGACTGCGCTGGAAGTCTCAATGAAGTCTGTCCGCTTTGTCCCGATGCGCAGCTCTACCCCATCCCAGCACCTCACAAGGCTACACAGGCAGTGCTGAGGACTGTGCCAGCCTCCCACTGTATGTGCTTACAGTCCTCTACCTATTATGACTTACCTGAGTGCTGTCATTCTGTGTGCTTGCAGTGCATTGGGAACTATCTCACTGAGGACTACGGAGATGAGAGGTGGTACGAGTGCTCAATTTGCTCGGAAAAGTATGAGAAAGCCCTGCTGATGGCTCAGGTTTTTACTTAGTTTACATACCTCACAGTAGTAAAATAGCCTCGATACTCATTCCGACGATTCACTAATCCGCTATATCTAATTACAAGGTGAGTCAGTGGCTTCACTGCTGGGCGACAGGTAAGGAAGCAGGTCCTTTTGTCCCTCCAACTCCAGCCTCCTCTCATACTCCCTCCTCATTGCTTGTAGTTCCCTCTGATGTTCCTCTTTCAGGCTTGCCAGCTCATTGGTCAAAGTTTCCACCTGCTGCCAGGCCTTCATCAGTTGCAGCTCCATAGAAAGTGCAGTGGCGCCTCTCCTATGCCGAGGCTTGTCACTGCTTCCCAAGTAGTACTCATGTGCTCCCCAAGGTCTGGTCTGACTCTGTATCTTTGGGTAAGGCTGCTCCTCTGCTACTCCCTCCTGACTGTACACGGAGCGGATGTCTGCCGCCCAGCGGAGACTCTTGAGAGAAACCCAGGAGCCTGTATCTTCCATTTCTTCCAAGATGATTAGCGCGTAGGGAAATAAGGCCGAGGGATGATATCTGCCACAAGGCAAAGTGAGTTTGAGCAAGTCCAAGATAGGGTTACAGTAAGTCTTAGAAAAGATTGCCTAGCTTAAAGCAGCCTCTCGGTATGGAAAGGTCTGCGGCTATAGTATGGCGACTGCTGTCGAAGTCTTCCAGCAGCTCCAGCGAGACGCAGAAAACTGCAAATGCTTCGACTGCAACGCTCTAGGCGCACACTGGACTTCCCTGAGTCACGGCATCTTTATCTGCATGGACTGCTCAGCTCAACATCGAGGCTTGGGAGTGCATATCAGCTTTGTGAGGTCGGTGACTATGGACTCGTGGACCCCTCAACAGGTCAGGTTGATGGCTGTAGGCGGGAACCGCAAACTTAGAGACTTCTTCGCAAGGTACCAAATATACTCCGGCACTGCCATTAGCTTCAAGTACACCACTGTAGCTGCGAAGTTCTACCGAGAAGCACTGCGTGGAGAGGCAGAGGGACGGCCGTTTCCATCGAGACTTCCGTCCGCACAGGAGGGACAGCAGGCCTGTGTGGAGCACTCCTTCGCCCCTTCCAGACCACTGACTTTCGTCCAGAACCAAAACTTCGAACAGCCTGAAGAGCCGAAGACCTGGTGGGACTCTGCACGAGGAGCGTTCAGTGCAGCTGCCAGCTTGACCTCAGCAGTGAGACCTAGACAGGCTGCAGAGCGAATGCCGGACATCGGAGTTACTGATAAGCTGAAGACTGCTGCGGGGTTTGTGGTGGAAAAGACCGTGGACCTGGGAGGAGCTGTTTCCAACTACATGGTAAGCACCAAACAGCCAGGGATGGTTACGGGAGCTTTCACGCATGTGGGGTCATGGACCTTGGGCGCCTACAACAGTGCTGCGGGACTAATCAGCGGAAGACGGGGAAATGTCGAGGCAGACCTATCCAGCAGTGCTGAGTACCAGAAGATGGGCGACACAGAAGAACCCGCACTCCGCCACTCCTCCTACCCTGCCTACAGAGCCGAGTCTCTGGGCGATATGATGAGTCGCGAGCGAACAGACAAGCGTCCCACTCTCTTCAACCGACCAGTGCAGTCCTTCACCCAGCCTCCCGCTGCTGCTCCCACCGCCCCCAGTCCTCCCCCCGACCTTCTCGATCTATAGCTAAATGGCCTGGAGATCGCATGTCTTCACAAACCAGCTGGGCGACTCGTGGCGAATGCGCGAAGAACTGACCTCCTTCGAGCGACTGCAGTTGAGCTGGCGCATGCAGGTGAACTACTACGGCTACTGGATCAACAAGGTCGTGCACGGCTGGCTGTGCTACAAAGCTTTCAAGCTGGGGATGTTCGCAGCTAGCACTGCGGAGTTGCTGTTCTGGAAGCGATTTACTGCCTTGAATGTGGGCACCGTGGCTTCAATTATGTGCGTAGACAGTGCTGTGAAGTACCAACTCTTTCTCTACTGTGAAGACTTGAGGGAGCGGTACGGCACTGAGTTGGATGCGATGAGGCTCGACTACCTGCAGGACAAAACTTACAAGCGCATAGCGCAGATAGGAGAGTTACAGCGACTGGCGGACATGGGGAAACAGGTGCGAGAGATACTTCACCACGTTACCCAGAAGTAGGCAGAGTAGGCTTCTTCCATATCTAGAGTTAGCTAGTATTCCCTCGTATATGCGTGAAGCCTAATCCGACATATGAGATTGGTCAGTTCTATTACAAGCAACCCTCTTACGAAGCTGCCTACTAGCTAACGCTGTCTCCGGCGCTCTTGCTCACAATGGGCGTAAAGCAAATCTCTGAGTCCAGCTCTACCCTTTACCAGCTGTCTCAGCTTCACACCCTTATTAAACTCCACTGCCAGTCGGTACAGTGGGATCATTCTTCTCTCGGTCAGCGACTCTCCGCGTTCTATCAGTCTTCCAGTCGCGGACGCACTTGCATTGCCTTCAGTCCGCTCCTGAGGTATTCTAGGGGTCAGCAGCAGGGAGGAAGAGACTAAACGACCACTACGGACCTGCAAAGACTTGAGCTGCTGCAATCGAGAAGAGGGCTGGGAACGAGGGAAGGACCGGTGAGACTGGGAAGAAGCCAGAGAAGCCCTAGTAGTGCCGAGAGCGGAAATACGCGGAGGGAAGCTGACGATACTGAGGAGAAGTGGTGGGCGCGATAGGTCGCTAGGCCGCCAGCCCGATGCACTCATAGACTTCATTGTACGGTTATTAGCTAGAAACCTGCGAACACAGAGTTCGGAACTGCAGCCGCAACCTCCAGACTCGTCTCGAACTCCTCGAAGTGGTGTGTGTCCAGAGCATCTTTGAGCACGGGGACTTGTGGGGGCGTCCACTCGTCCTGTGCACTCCAGTTGAAGCCTTGGAAGAAGGGATGCTCAATTACTTCTCTCTCTCCATACCGCTCTCCAGGCGCTTTCCTCAGTAGTCCACATACAAGGTCCAGAGCCGCTGAGTCCATATCCTTGGGGAACTCCGCCTCTTTCGAGATGATCTTTGCGTAGAGTTCATAGGGAGTGGAAGCTTCGAAGGGAGACTCACCCAGGAGCAGTTCATACAGGAGAATGCCGAGAGTCCACCAGTCCGTTGCAAAGCCGTGGCCACTGCGTTGGATTACTTCGGGCGCTAGACAGTGTGGGGTGCCGACCAGTGAAAACGTCTTTTCCCCCTGTTTTAGCCGCTTGGCACATCCGAAGTCGGCCAACTTTATATGTCCAGAAGCCGCAATTAGCACGTTCTCAGCCTTCAGATCGCGGTAGACGATGTCTTCCGAGTGCAAGTAACTGAGCGCCACCGCTATTTCCGCAGCATAGAACCGAGTTTCCGCCTTGGACAGCTGTCCCTTTTGTGCGAGTAGTGAGTACAGCTCGCCCCCTGACACAAAGTCAGTCACAAGATACAAGTAAGCCTGGTCCTGAAAGGCGCCTCGGTAGGTAACAACCAGCTTGTGGTTGAGTTTGCTGAGGATTTCCTTCTCTTCCTGTACTCTTCTAACGGCCTTGCGAGCTAGGAGTCTGGTCTTCTGCATTTGCTTGAGCGCTAGGACTGAGTCTGTGTGGGTGTCCTGTGCGATTCGAACTTCTGAGTAGCTGCCAGTTCCCACGACCCGGCCGAGACGGAAGTCTGCCAATGTGAAATGCCGGGAGTTTGTGTGGGATTGAGAGAGGGACTGCAGAGGAGGGGAACTGCTATCTGAGCATAGAACTTGACTTGCTGCAGATTGTGTGTGAGTATAGACAATGGAGAGCTGTGGGTGTGTGGTTTGTGGTCCTGTAGGGAGTGCCGACATTCTTTTTATATTAGGGTTCAGATACAGTAGCAGACGCTGTAAATGGCATGTGACGTAGCTAAGACGTACTTATAAACTCCAAATAAGCGAGATTACTCACTCCTAGTGGGCTAAACCTGCAGATTTACAGGCTTGGAAGAGATAACCACTTCTCAGTGGCTTTCTCGAAAACTCAAACAAACAGCCCTGCAAAGGGCGAAAATAGCGCTTTTAGGACCTTATGCTAACTACTTAGGAAGCCGATGCGTTCTATTTAATAGCACACATACTAATCTCGGGGATTTGGGTCAGTATAATTGACATATACGGGTAGAAATAAGATAGAGTGCTGTTCCTGAGTGTAGGAGACGAGCTATATTCGCAGAGAATCTACCCCCAATGCACCGGAAATAGCGAAGTTTTGCTAGAATTCCCATCTACCCACCTTCTCTACCACTCTGGGTGTCTTTCATACTACTCTGTACCAAAAGTCATCATCCCTGCCTATATAGCGCCCATTCTGTCCTTACAGCGTCAATTTGTCTAAGTCTGTGCAGCAAATCGAACAATTAGCCTCAAATCCTTGACTCTCTTGGCTTCATAATGAAGCGAGTGCAGAGCGCAAATACACACAGTAGAAGGCCAGATGTTCTGCGAGCCCAGCACCAGCACTTCGCCTCCTACCTGGACTCGCTATCCCCTGCTAACTTCCTTCTCCTTGTAGAGCCGGTCAAGCCTAAGGAGGACGTCACTGCCCGGCTCAAGCAATTTCGCCAAAGGCAGAAAGCTGCCAGTGGACAGAACTGGACTGTCGTGAAGAGACCCTCTTCCAGCAGCAACTCCCTCAAGGTCAGCCACTCCAAACATGTTTCCCTCATCCAGTCCGCCAGAAGCATCGAAGCACTACCCCCGCCTGACCTGCACTCTCCAATCGCCACTCAGCACAGCGCTACTTCCAGGCTATTCCGAGGCGCCAAAATGGAAATCAGTCCGAGGAAAGAAACACTGGCAAACCCCTTATTTCGCCTCGCTGAAGTCGTATACCCTCCCAATGTCGCTGCTTTAACAGCCTCTCAAGCCTCGCAAGACCGTTTCAACCACGACAAATTCCTGCGCTCTATACATCTTTTGAAATCCCTCTTACCGGAGCTAGACCTCACATATAGTGTGCTGAATGAAGAAAGTGGAGAGGAAGAGTCGGAATTAAAGTCGCATTTAGGGGCTTATTACAGCCTCGGAGAAGAGATGGAGAGGGCTTGTGGAGTGAAGGTGGATGATATGTTGAAGGAGGACAGGGGCCTTTTCGCTAAGAAACTCGGCAGTTACTCGACCATTTTGAGGGCGGTTTTGAGAGATTTGAAGCGGAAAGGAAGCGAAAATGAGGCGATAGTGGTGGAAATGGTGTGGAAATTAGTAGTCAAACTGTTCGACACTGCACTCGAAATCCACGATTACACCATCAGTGACGCTGTCGAAATGACAAAATACCGCGTCAAATTCGAAATCGAAAAACGTCGTTCTGAGTTGGAAACTGCCCAGTTCCAATGGAACGAAAAAGAAGGGAAATTGCTGGCTTCTCTGCATGAAGCCGATAGGGCCTACACTTCTTTGCAAGCGGAAAGACAGAAAATCGAGCAAGAGCTGGCGGACAGACAGGAGGAGTTGGCGCGACTGACTGACATCAGTGTGCGCGAGCCTTTGGTGGTGGAAATGCAGCAGCTGTACCGGAAAATGAACTCCTTTCTGACAGATACGGAGTTGGAGCAGTCTCGGCAGGCTGCAGTGTTAGAGGGCATGGAGGGCATTTTCAAGGCTGCGAAGGTGCTAACGACGCCTGCGACCAAAGCAGAGAAAGCCGTGCAGACAGAAAGTCCTCCAGAGCCTTAGTAACCTATGGCTTCCCCTTCCACTCTGTCTCGAGTGACAGACTCACGCTCAGTAGTCTCACAGAGGCTCTTGGAACTGCTTTCGCAGCGCCAAGGCAGCTTCGAAGACGCCTTGGCAATTGTACGCAAACAAGACTTGGAGCAGGCGGAAGAAACCACACGGTTAAGAGCGTTAGCAGCTGGGCGGTGTCCCATCTGCACCCTGCCAATCCCGTGCCGACACTTCGAGTCTGTGAAGGCCGCGGCTGCCGTAGGGTGGAAGAAGCCTTTGGACACGCAGGAAAGCAGGGTCGACAGGTCAATGGAAGGCCTGCCAAGTGAGCGTTTGTCTGCACGTAGAGGGGAAAAGGCCTATAGAGTCCGGTATCGCTCTGCCAACGACATCTTCTACTCCTATAGCGACCGCACTCGCTCTCTGCGAGAGCCGAAAAGGAGGATCAGTCACAAGTTGAAATTGATGGAGAAGCTGGACCTGTACCGTGAAGCGAAGTACAAGCGGGAAATCGAGCGAATAGAGGAGCAAATGAAGCTGGAAACAGAGCTGCAGCAGGAGAGGGAGAGGAAGGAACAGAACCGCATCAAGCGCAACGCCCAGTTGAAAGCTTCCTTAGTCCAACATCGCAACGCTCTATTCCAGTCTGAACAGACTAGAGCTGCTGCAGCTGCTCAGGCTACAGCTGATTTGCGCAAGTCTGAAGCCAGGAAACAACTCTACTTACGCAGACAGGTAATGGTGAGACAGAAGGAAAGGGTGGAGGAGTACCACAAACGCAAGAGGATGATCGAGGGCATTCAGAGAGACCAAGTGGGGGACTTGGGTGAGAGTTAGGCAGAAATGGATGTCGCGAGGCGCAGAAGAGAGGAGGACGTTCCTGTGTGAAGCACTACTTCAGTAGTTTAACCCTGAAATCATAAGACAGCTGCAGTAGCGCCAGGTACCTCGCCATTATATCGGCTTAAACTTGAAAAATGACGATAAAAGGGAAATTTCAAGCAGATTTTCTTCTAAAACACACGTTTGCAGATAAGATATTGTATGAACTGTGCTAAATAAATGGGACAAAGTGCTGCTTTCTCAGTAATTCACACCTCTGTCTTAGAGTATTCCGCAAGTTGTTGAACATTACCCAATATCACACTTAGAGTAGGCTTAGCCTGCATTTTTCACCCAATCACGTATCCTCGATTTGGTTTTCAGTCAATGCGAGTCTCTTTCCAACGAACCATTTAGACGCTACAGCTACTGAAATGGGCTTTCGCAGGGCTCAGACAAAGGAACACCTGCCTCTGAGTTGCTTTGAGGAGGGCCCAATTCCCATTTCCCCTTACCACTGTGAATCATCCAGCGGAGGCAGGTATAAACATGGGAAACTGCGCCCTGCGCACAGATCAGCTAGACCCCACTCTAGGTACACTCCACACAGGCTTGACCCGCTCTCACTTCCTCTTCTGTCACCCCATCGGCCGAGGAGGCTTTAGCAAGGTCTGGAAAGTGCGCTCTCGCCAGACCAAAGAGTACTTCGCGCTCAAGGAAATGAGCAAAGACAGAATCATTGCGAAGAAAAGTGTGGCTTCTGTGATGAATGAGTTGAGAGTGTTGGCGATGCTGAAACAGCAGTTCATCGTCAACATGTTGTTTGCCTTTCAGGACTCAGCCAATTTGTATTTGGTGATGAACTTGATGCCAGGAGGGGACTTTAGGTACTATATTGGGAGGATGAGGCGGCTGTCTGAGGTGCAGACCAAGTTCTTTGTGTGCTGTTTGGTCCTTGCACTTGAGTACTTACATACTTCTGGAGTCATTCACAGAGACGTCAAGCCTGAAAATATCGTGCTAGACGCAACGGGCTACGCACGATTGACAGATTTCGGCATAGCAAAGCTACTTACCGAAGATAACTCCACAGACACATCAGGAACTCCTGGATACATGGCCCCTGAAGTAATGTGCAAAATGAGGCACGGAGTGGCGGTGGACTACTTCGCACTGGGAGTGATAACGTACGAGTTCATGCTCGGCAGGCGTCCCTACGCAGGCAGGAACCGGAAGGACATCCGAGACGCAATTTTGGCCAAACAGGTGACAGTGGAGGCTAGCGACGTGCCGCCAGGCTGGAACCCTGCAGTGGCCGACTTCATAACCAAGCTAATTCAGCGCAAACCCAACCTACGACTAGGCTACCAGGACTACCAAGAGGTCAAATATCACCCTTGGATCAGAGATGTGTCCTGGGACATTTTGCAGGCCAAAACTGCACCTAGTCCCTTCAACCCTGTGGGTAGTGATAATTTCGATGAGAAGTTTACAAATGAAGGGTGGAAGGACGAAGACTTGATCCGCTCTTTGCAGCTCAACGACTCTGTCAAGCAGGAACTCTTCACTGGGTACTACTTCAACGCACAGGAACAGTCCAACACCACTGACGTCGCGGGAGACAAGCCCTTGTCACGAGTGTAGTACTTGCACATAGATACTTAGAGTCTGTTCAGCAGCACTGCATCGTCCCTTTGCTGCCGCAGCCACGCACACTCCTTCTCCAGCGCTTGAACTCGGGCTTCGCAGAGGTCTAGTTCAACGGCCTGGTCTGTGCGCTCAGCATCAATCGCACTCTGCAGGGTTTCATATGTAGCTGCCAGCTGTGCGAAATGGCCTTCCAAAGCTGTATATTCCGCAGCATGTAAACTGCTCTTTTCGTCTACTAGTGCTCGGAGAGCCTTCAGCTCCTCTTTGATTTGCTGCACTTTGTCAAACTGCCTCCTGTCGCCTTTCACAGTATCCAGCAGTTCCTTGGCCTTCTTGAGGCCTTCGTACGCAGTTCTGCGGTCCTGCTCTTCCTGCTTGCCCACAAAGCCTAGGAGCGCCTGCAGCTCTGCAAGCACCTGCTTCCTGTCCCTCTGCAGGAGCTGGTAGCGTTCAATGCAGTGGCTTCGAAGGCGCTTCACCTCTTCACGCAGGTGAGAAACTTCGCTTTGGTGCATTTCTCGCTCAGTGACTAGGGCGGCAGCCAGCTGCTGCCGATTGGAGGCCTGCAAGCGACTTTCCTGAGCCGTTGCAGTCTCCATTGCCTGCTTTTTCCGTATTTCGCCCTCGTAGAAGCGCTTCAACTCCTCTATTTGTTGACTGTGTGACTGCACTAGAGTGCGCATTTCCTCCCTAAGCGTCTTCACTTCTCCCTTCGATGTGTCCTCTCTGTCCTCATCCCCACTGACAAAGGTGAGCTGCAGCGACTGCGCAGTGCTTTCCTTCAACTGCTGCAGCTGCTCGGCCTGCAGGGCAAGCAGGGAGTGCTGCGCTGCGAGGAGTCCCTGCAGTCGGGCTTGGTTGCCTTCGAGGGAGGAAAGGGCTTGTTGCTGGGAAGTCACTTCTTCTCGCAGCAAAGACTGGGACTGTCCCCAGGTTGTGGTCATTTTCTGGTACATTTCCTCGGACTTTTGAGTTTCTTTGCGGAGAAGTTCGATTTCTTCGCTGGCGAGGAAGTTCGCAGGCTCTTTTGTGGAAGTTTGCAGCTCTAGGAGCTGGAATTGCAGTTGTTCGGCCAGTGCAGAGGCGGAGTTGAGAGTAGTTTGCAAGGATTTAGCAGTTTCACTGGGAGCAGAGCTGGCCACAGCCTTGCATTTCATTATTTCAAAGCAACTTTCTTCCAATTCGGCCGTTTTCGCTTGCATATCAGTCCTAAGAGTCTCAATTTCCCCCAGAAGTGCCTTTTCTCGAGCCACTTTGACGCTTCTGAGCTGAGCCAATTCCCTTTCCAGCGCCTCCGCCCTGATGTCAGCCCTGCTATCCGCCCCATCCACACTCTCATAGCGACCCACAGTCTCCAGCAGCCCCGCTATCACTCCCTGCGCCTGCTCCACTTCCCCCTCCAGCCTCCTCACTTCTGCCCTTGCTTCGTCTCTTGCCGCCCTCAAAGTCGTTATTTCCCCCAGCATCGCAGGGAAACTGGCGGTTACTTCCGGTAATTCCTGCGTGCAGGTTTCTAAGTAGTTCTTAAATGCACGTAAGGCTTGCGCTAGGTCAGATACCAACTGAGTTTGCTGTTGGAGCAGTGAGTTGGCTGCTGTTTCTATGGAAGAGAGCGACTTGGACAGTGGGGATGTGCTGCTCTGCCGGGCAGAAATATACATATTTCGCAGAGATATCAGTTCTGCGTCCTTCGCCGCTAGCTTCTGCTGCAGTTTCGGGCCTTCCTCACCAGACTCAAAGGGCGGTTTGAGCTGCAAGTCCGCCAATAGCTGCGTGTACTTCCCCAAAGCAGTCCTGAAGTCACAAGTGAACTGCAGAAAGGACTCATCCCGCAGAGTGGTCTTTTGTTTGGCCTGCTGCACCTCCGCACCGAGTCGCTCCACCTCAGAGCGCAGTCTTGTTTCCTGGCTGTGACTGTGCTCCATTACTCTGCTCAGTGAGTTCTGCAGCCGCACTATTTCCCTCTCCAGTGCCACCTCTCTATCCGTCTGCCCTGCAATAGACTCTTCATAGACCGTAGCAGCAGTTTCCCTGTCTCTTTCCAGCAGCTGCACCTGCTGTCTCAGTGTCTCCACCAAGTTGTCCTTCTCACTTCGATACACTCCTATCTGCGAAGCCAAAGTTTCCCCTTTTTCCGCTTGTTCCTTCGCAGCCTTCGCCAACAAAGCGACCAAATCCTGCTTTTCCCTCAGCCACAAAGCGTCACTTTCACAGGTGCGCTGCAGCACAGTGGTGAGTTTGGACTGGTACAGCGCCTTCGTTTGCTTGGAAGCACTGGTCTGTTGGCTCAGAGTCTGGGCGCTGTGCAGTAACTTGTCCTTGAGGTCGCCCACTGTGCGACTCAATTGCTTGCTCAGATGGTCGTTTTCTCGTCTTAACTCCTCGAGCGCTCCCTTCAACTCTGCCTTTTCCTTGGCACTGCAGGCCTGAGCAGCGGCCAACTCCCTGCCCGCCTGGTCCAGTTCCTTCTCTACGGCTGCTAGGCGCTGGCGAAGGGCCGTTTCTACCTGTTTCGCACTCAATTCAGTCGCTTCCAACTGCTCGCAAAACGTCTTTCTCAAGGTTAGATCCCCGCTTCCGTGCTGGAAACGCTGTAATTCGCTGCGGAGCAGGTCGTTTTCCTCTCGATAGGAAGCAGATTCCTGGGTAAAGCGGGCTTTACTGGCGCGGAGTTCGGAAAGGTGAGTTTTCCTCTCAGTTTCCAGGGCAATTTGAGTGTCTTTGAGCATCTTTTGGGTCTTCTTGAGGAGCGACTCGTAGAGGGCTCTGGGGTCCGACTGAGTGACTGCGGAAAGCGGCAGAGGCAAGCTGGCTGAGAGTGGAAACAGCCCCTCCTCCATTTCCCTTTAAATCCCTGCCTTGGTGCTGAATACACCTCTAACAATCCCCTCCCTCCCAGTGTGAAGACACCATCAAGCACACAGGTACATTGTAACAACCTAACGCCAAATCTCAGAAATGGCACGGATGGTAAAAAGAAATGCTGGAAGGGAAGGTGCTGGATGACCGCTTCGCCCTGACTCGCCGCATAGGCGAGGGCACTTTCTGCAGTGTGTACTTGGCCACAGACCAGAACTCCCTCAAGAAAGTGGCAGTGAAGGTGCTGAAGGACTCCACTGCGGAGCACAGCTTCCGCAAGGAACTCAACACTTTGAAGGAACTCGCCAACGCACCAGGCCTGGCGAAGTACTACGCGAGTGGCTCGGGCCAGCCCAAGTACATCGTGATGGAACTGCTAACGACTGACATGCTGCAAGTGTTCAAAGCCACTGGAGCTTTGCCAATGGCAGTACTATTGAAAGTAGCAATAGAGACGCTCCTTGCACTGGAAAGTATACACAGTCAGGGCTACTTGCACCTCGATATCAAGCCGGATAATATAGCCGTCAAGCGGAAAGAACGGAAGTATAAGTGCTATTTGGTGGACTTGGGGATGGCCAACAAGTACTTCCTCTCCGGCTCCCACTACTTATACGCAGAAACTGGGGAATTCCACGGCAACCCCATATTCGCCTCGATCAACACGCTCCAAGGCTGCCGACCCAGCAGACGTGACGACCTGGAATCCCTCCTCTACGCCCTCGCCTTCCTTGGCACCTCGACTCTGCCCTGGATGGAAGTGCACAAGATGAGTTTCGGAATGCTACGTGGCTTCATCGCAGACAAGAAGCAAAGGACTTCAAGTGCTGTGGTCTTCCGAGGACTGCCGGCCGAGCTGGGACAGATACTTGAGTTGGTCAAAACACTGGGATTCGCGGAGAAGCCCAACTACATGCAGTATGTGACACTGGTGGAAGCAGCAGCCCGGAGACTGAATCTCGACTTAGAAAGCTCGGTGGAGTGGAAGAGACTGATACACAGTACAGTGCCTGGGGAAGTGTCGCTCCCAAAGTCCGAAGTGGAGCCTGCTACCTACCTCAACGAGTCTATGAAGATCGAGCAAAAGGCAGTACAGGAGTCGAAGGCCAGCGAGCTTTCGCGAGACTTCAGGAGGACGAAGACCAAGAGACTGACGGAAGGACTGGACAAGCTGGGCTTTGCACCTAGGACCAATACACGCCACTTCGCTGTTCCGCCCAAAGAAAGCCAGGATGTGCCCAGTGCACCCGTGGAAGCTGTCCCTGAGACTGAGTTCAAAGGCCGTCGAGAGAGAGCGAAGGAGTCCACCCTCATCACCTCCAACGTAGTCGTTTCCGACCGACTAAGGAGCACCATCGACAAACTAAGGCATGAAAACGCTGACTAAGCAAGTAACTACACTACTTGCCAACTAGGAATATGCAGGTGCACTGCACGAGCGGACCAGTAGGGCAGCCTTTGCACCACTTCCTTGGCTTCTGCCAGCACAGCGGCCCGCTCTGGAACCTGGGCTGGGTCTTGCAGTAGAGAACTGTGGAACTGCAAGGCGCGGAGTTCGTTGTAGTCCCCGCGCTACGTGAGGAGTACGTGGTGCAGCACTTCGAGACTGGACTGGGACAGAGCGGTGGCTTCCCGAAGGTTCCCTTTCTGCTTGATCACAGAGGCTACGAGCGTCAGTGCCCGGCCCATTTCCTTCGGATTCACCTTCTTGTAGTACTCCAAAGCGCACAGCAGCCACTTATGTGCGTCCTGCCTACTAGTCACCGCCCAGTTTCCCTGTTGAAACAGCACTTCCGCCACGTTGGTGAGACTCAGTCCTGTGAGTGGACTGAGGAGTTGGTCCTGCTCGCTCAGGTCGAATTGGCCTTCTTTGCCTTCGAACAGCTTGATTGCAGTTCGGAAGTTGGGCAGACACTCTGTGAATTCGAGGGAAATCGCTCGAGCGTCGGGGTGGGCTTTGGTGAGTTCCTGAGCGTGCCACCACTGTCCGCAGGCCAAGTTGTGCATGACGAAGCAAGAGTTGGGTCCGGGACTCTTCTGCAGGCAGGTCTTTAGCTGCTGCTTGGCACTGCCGTAGTCTTTCCCTTGCAGCAACAAAGCCGTCTACTTGCTGTTTACCCCGAATAGGAAGTGAATGTCCTTCTGTGTCTCTCTGGTGAGTTCGGACCAGTAGGGTTCTTTCTGTAAGGCAGCGCCCACCTTCACAGCCTTCGCTACATTGCTTTGCAAGTACTGCATCATTAGGTTCGTGTAGGCGCGAGAGAGTTGCTGGGGGTAGTCCTTCGCCCGCTTCCTGAAGTTCCTAGCTGCCTTTTCCAGACTCACTTCGCAGTCCTTCGTCCTGCTCAGTGACCTCTGCATAGCAGCAATACGAGTGAGGACAAAGTTGTAGGAAGAGTCCGCATGCAGTCCCATGAGGTCCAGTGCCTTCAAGCAGCGGATAAACTCACTTTCCGCCTCTTTGTACTGCTGCGCCTTGACCAGCTCCACTGCTTTTTGGTACTCAACGAGAGAGGCTACTTCGCTGCTTAGGTGCCGAGCGCAGAGTCGCAGCATTCCTAATGGCGGCTGGGAGGCGGAAAAAAGAAGCAAACTGGACGGAAACGCTGCAAAAGGGACTATTCCCTGAGAAGAGCACTGGCTATGCTCTTTGGCAAAACTGATGAGCTTGTGATTGGGTAGGCGTGAGGAAAGCTGCAATACATACTGCAGTTTTTGCTTAGAAATGCGTAAAACAAGCCTTAAAATTGCATAGAATCCGCCTTTCCTTCCTCAAGTGCATTTTTGGCGAGTCGTAGTGACTTGTGGACCAATACAGCGAACTTCGCCACTTGAGGAAGTCTCTAGGCCCCTAGAGCAGTACTGGTGGTAGCGGCCTTAGCAAAATGAAGGAAATGCCGCTCGTTCTCAACTCCATCCAATATAATCAAGCATTAGGCGACACACGCAGACAGCTGCACCAACTGCGAACTGCCCTCAAGCGCGAACGCAGCACAGCTCGTCTCTCCCTCCCGAAAGCCCCTGAACCCTCCCAATGGCAGTCGCCCTACCTGGGCATCCACGCTGTCCAGACCATCGACTTCAAGCGGCCCAAAGGTCGCAAGCCGAAGGACCTGAGTCAGTACCAGGACGAGTTCCATGCAAATGAACGCACTTTCGTCTGTCCCAGCTGCAGAAGAGAGCTACCCATTAGCAAGAAGTACGCCAAAGAGCAATGCCAAACCTGCTACAAACGCAACAAAAAGGCTCAGAAGTAGCTAACTTAGGCCGCCTTCGCTGAGCTTATAGGACTGGGTGGGACTAAAAAGAGTCCAGCAGTCGAAAAGCGGAGAAATTGTTTGAATTTTAGCGATTTTCAAGTCGATTTTCCCTTCTATTATATTTCCAGCAAGTTGACAGCCTTTCTGTATAGACAAGCAGGTTTCAAGCCTGTTTTCCAACATGGTATATCACTAGCGTCAGAAATGACTGAAATACCGCTTTCTGTATCAGAGAAAGTTAATAGATAGAAGTTCCATGAAACTCTTGTATCTCAATAAGATGACAGTGAAAGACGAATCAGGCAATTTTCCCTGTAATTGGGCAGTTTCTGCTAGGAGCTATTTTCGTTCTTTCAAGAATTTCTATATGTTTTCTCGCGAATTTCACAGAAAAGGCTTTCTACCGCCTACTAAGTCCTTTCGCCTAGTAGTCTATCCATTCTGTCATAGGGCCGCAACATTCCCCCTTTTTCCCTACACCTATATGCCAAATGGTGGAATAGATGGCAAGTGGCATGGCTAAAAGGGTACTTAGCAACATTGCACATTTCTTCTCTATATACGTCTCTGAGTCGCTTGGAAGATGGGTGAAACTGCAGGTCGTTGAGGAAATACATAAGTAATTGGGTCGGATTTCACGCTATATTAGAGAATTATCGTCTAGCGCTATATATCACTAGAGCATTCCTTCTCCCTCAACTAGCAATTCCCCTAAAATAACTTCGAAAGCCAATTTCCCAAAATATCTCAATAATGTCCCTTTCTTCTCTTACTCGTCTCCCGAATAGCTAGCAAATCTTCGCCTAAATTTCCCAAAGACTTGCAATCTGCCTATAATGGACGATCCAGAGTAAACTATGAAAACCGATGATTGAATATAAAGAATGGAAAGGACCTCGGTGAACCTGTACTGCTGCATGGCTCCGGACTGCGACAAGACCTATAATTCCAAGTTCAACTTGAAGCGGCATGTGGAGATTTCGCACTTCGGCATCAAGCGCTTTCAGTGTGACGTGTGCAGTGGCTTCTACTCCAGCTTTCAGAATCTAAAAGAGCACAAGAACCTGCACACTGGGCTGAAGCCCTTCCGCTGCCCCACATGTGGGGAGAAGTTTCGACAAGCCTCTCAGTTATCGCTGCACAAGCGAGGACATGCCTGCAAGAAACTACCCAACCAGACGGAAAAAACAGAGTAGGATAAGCCTCCCAACATTAGCTGCGCTTGGAATGAAGCCTCGAGAAACAGTCGCGGGACAACACTGAGTCTAGACCTGGGGCAACAGAGGATGGTGATTAGGTGGGATTTGGGCTGACAGAAATGGGTGAGGCTGATTTCACTTAGTTTAGCTGGAGTTGACGGCCATGCTCTACCGATTTCACCTCGTTTGCTGCAGAAATGGAAGAAAGCTCTCACTCCCATTCCGTAAAGCCTAGGCCTTAACTACGTCCTTGACTCTGATATTCTTGAGTCCTGCCATGTCCAGTTCCTTCACCAGAGCATACGTATCCGCATCCACTTCAATATTGTTGGTCTGCAGTGCGGAGACTTCAGGGATGTAGTCCAGTCGCTTTTCCCGCTCCATTTCCTGCAGCTTCAAGGAAATGCCGCGCACTGGGCCTTTCTGGATGCGTCTCATGAGATGGGTGGCGTAGCCTGCAATTTTGTTGCGTAGGCGCTTGGTCTGGATGACTGCGACTTCGTCAGTGATGCGCTTGTTCGTGTGGAAGTCTGTCGTCATGCGCTGGAAGTACTTCTCCACAATGGTCCGCGAGGCCCGCTTTACGGTCTTCGTGCGCACGCGACCCATCTTTATTACGTCCTGACCACTCCTTGGTGAAGTCCCAGGCCTTGGGCCCTGCGCTAGTGCTAGGCGCTGCAGACCTGCGCACACTAACGACTGGACGGTAATAGGGATATGGGGTAAGCACTAGACAGAGAGACGTCGTTACTAGGCGAAGAACGCAAGAAGATCTACGAAGCGCAGTTCCTGGAGAAGAAGTACCAACAGCGCTTCGAACGTCTGTAGCTTTCACCTAGTGAACTCGAGAAAGAGGAACTCCGGGTCAAGTTCGAAGCCCTGGACGTCGAACACAGCGAGACCTACGAAGTTCAAAAGAGTCTGATTCAGTCCCTGCAGGACGAAATCCGCACTTTAACAGCTCAAAAGGTGAAGGCGGAGGCGCAGGTGAAGCTGTTAGAACTGCAGTTACAGGAGTTGCAGGAAAGTCATAGGGCGGACGTCGAGCGCATTGCTCACAAGCACAAGAGAGACCTTGAGAACATGGAAATCGACAAATCCGCTCTGAAGTCGAAGTTGAGCGAACTTAACGAATTCATCATTGAAAAGGGACAAACCGAGGCGAAGATCAGGAAGCTGGAGCAAACGATAGAGGACCAAAACGTGAAAATGAAGCGAGACTTGGAAAACGTGGAGATGGAGAAGATCAAAGCCACGGAAAAGCTGCGCAGAGACATGCTGTACAAGCTGAAGGAAACCAAGCAGAACCTACTCGCTTTGAACGACGAACAGCTGCACACGACCACTCGCCTGACTGTGCTGGAGAACCACCGCTTGACTACTGAACTGGAGTACCAGTCCAAGCAGACGGAAAAGCTGATGCTCAGAAACAGCAAGTTGGAGGAGCAGGTCATTACACTGAAGAGAGACATTGAGATACATAAGCAGGTCGAGTCGGAGTTGGCGAAGCGCAGTCATTTCTGCCAGAAACTCATCAAAAGACTCAATGGGAAGGTGAAAGTGCTTGAGGAGGAAGCGAGCACTAAGCTGAGTCACTCGGTTATCGAGGAAATTGAGCCGAAGCAGCGCTATAATGAGGACTTGGTGCACTACTTGGAACAGAAACTCGAGGAAACGCTCACTGGACAGTCTCAACTGCAGACGGAATACACCACTTTAAAGGCCGACTATCAGGAACTGCGGGCGAAGTTGAACGAAAAGGCACAAAAATACCGAACTTTAGCTGTGCTCCTGTCCGACTATCTACAGGACTTGCGGAATTTCCACCCTTCTTTGCTGGAAGAAGAGGTGCAACTGCCTGTCAACATCTCCACCATGTAACCGCCACCTAGTCTCAGCACGTCCTTTGATGCACTCACTGCAGAGGACCGAGCTGCCCTGGTTTCCCTGCTCCTGACCCAACTACGCCCCTTCATGAGTGAAGCCAATCTCTCAAGTCCTGAGAGTCTGAAGCCTGCGGAAACTGCCGCTAGGTCGGCTGAGCAGTCTCCGAGTCTGCCAAGGATATATGGAGCCAACAGTCAAAATGTGAGTTTTAGGCAGACTGACAGCGGGGAAATAGACTCCAAGAGTAGACTTTACCCGAAAAGACCTGCGAATCCGGTGAAACAGGTGCAGGGACCGAGGCGGGCAATAGCGACTTTAAAGGCGTCTCCCATGTAGAACGGCCCTCTCTACTGCATTAATCTAAGTAGTTCTGTGGTCTTCCAAAGTAGCATATGCGGACTTATAAGGATGTTATAAATGACTGTCCAGGCTGGCAGTGCAGCTAGGGACACAGGCAGGGCTAGGGCTTGCAAGTTTGAATGGAGTTAATAATGTCTCTGTCGCCGGTGGAGCAGATTGATGCTCTGTGGTGGCTGCTAGCCACAGGGTTCATCTTCTTGGGATTGGTAAGCTTTACACAGGTGGGATTGTCGCTCATAGAAGCGGGCTTGAGCAGGCCGGGCTTCTCTGAAACAGTGCTAGTAAAGAACCTCGCCCAGTTCTGTCTAGGCGGGCTGGCTTGGTGGCTACTGGGCTTCGGCTTCGCTTTCGGCAACTTGGACGGCGGCTACCTGGGCAAAGACCAATTTGCAGGCCAAGGCTGGTACGCGACTCTCTCTTCCCTGCACGCTACAACGGTCGGATTCATCGGCATCAGCGTGGTTTTCATCATCAACTGCTCTGTGACTGAGCGCATGCAAATGCACATTTACCTGCTCCTCAGCTTCGTACTCATGCTCTTTGTGTGGCCTGTGGTGGTCGCGTGGGGCTGGGGCAAAGGCTGGCTCTACGGTTTGAATACCCCTTTCAAGGACGACGGAGGAGTGTGCACAGTGCACTTATTCGCAGGGACCATTGCACTAGCGGCTGTTCTCACCCTCCAAAGCCGCATTGGCAGGTGGAACGCAGCCCCCGCGCCTAAGTTCGTATTCTCAAGTCCGACTTTGCTCGTGATCGGCACAATCCTCTACTTCCTGCACCTCTGCTTCGTCAATGCTCTACGAGCTCCAGACGGCCTACACCGCGGCATGGCGATCTTCAATACTTGGCTCTCCGCAGGAGTAGCAGGTCTAACTGCTGCACTGGCAGGGAACTTCCTGCACCACTCCCTTTCCCACCAGTTCCTATACATTACGAGAGGCTTTATCGCAGGTGCGGTGAGTGCAGCTTCCGCAGCTGGGAACTGCTCAGGCTGGGAAGCCTTCTGTATGGGCGTAGTGACAGGCGCGGCCTTCCTTGCGACTTTGTATGTCATGGACAAACTGGCAGTGGATGATGCTGCCTATGTGACAGCTGTGCACTTCGTGCCGGGACTGATTGGTACCTTCTGGGTGGGACTGTGGGACCATGATACAGGCGGGTTCCACTGGGCTTCAGGGGAGCAGCTGGGCAGCCAACTGGCCGGAGAGCTCTCAGTATTCGGCTGGGCGGCCTTTTTCTCAATCGTGGGCTTCGGCATTGCACTACTGATGCGTGTATTGAAGGTGGAGGATGAAGTGCAACTGCGGGGCCTAGACCACTGTGAACTCACGCTGGAAGGCTTCCAGCCAGCAGAGGACGACTACACCAACCCTGGCATAGAGATGGCAGTCCGTGAGCCCTGGGGCTCCACTTAGACGTAGGGTCACTAAAGCCAGCGCATTAGCTACTTGCAGCACTTCTTCCTTCCCGGCTTCTTGGTGTCGCCCACTCGCACAGTCGCAGCCACACCCATGGGGTCCGCCATTCGCTTGTCCTTGATGTCTTTGGCTATGTGTGCAAAGGCCTCCTGCACGTTAATATTGTTCTTGGCACTGGCTTCGAAGAAGGGCATTTCCAACTCTCGAGCCAGCGCTTCCCCCTGCTCTCTGGTGATCTTCCGGTCTGGTCGGTCGCACTTGTTGCCAATGAGGACCTTGGCGACCTGAGCACTCGCGTGCAGCTTGATCTGCTGTGTCCAGTTCCGAATACTACTGAAACTGCCCTCGTCCGTGCAGTCATAAGTCAGCAAAATGCCCATCGCGCCCTTATAGTAAGTCTGCGTAATCGTCCGAAAGCGCTCCTGCCCCGCTGTGTCCCACTACATAGTCCCTACAATTTGCAGCTTCACGGCCTTTCCGTCGATCTCCATCATCTTCACTTTGAAATCTATCCCGATCGTCGCGAGGTGGGAAGTGGCGAAGGAGTTCTCGGAAAAGCGCAGTAGCAGACAAGTTTTGCCCACTCCGGAGTCGCCGATGACTAGTAACTTGATGAGGTAGTCGTAGTGCGCGGAGGAGTTGGCCATGTTTGGCTTTGTAGAGACAAATGGGAGCGGGGGGGACTAAAAAGCCTAGAGTTCACGCTGAAAAGCTACGCATGCTGGAGCCTGGCTCGGAAATCTACCGACGGTCCGACCTGGAAAACCTTCAACTCGTAAGCATTCTGGACGGGAAATTCAGCAGCCTTCAGGAAGTAATAATCCACAGCTTCTCCCACTTTGCCCAGAAACACTTCCTCTCCTTCACCTCCGACTACACCACTGAACCCTACACCACTGAAACCTACACTTTCGCGGAAATCTGGGACCAGGTGCAGCACTTCGGAGCCTCCCTGGGCGAGATCTGCCCTGAGAAGTATGGGGAGTTGACCTGTTTCGGGCTGTTTACTGACAAAGGGCTGGACTGGGTGATAGCGGAGCTTGCCTGTTGGCTGCACGGACTCACTGTAGTGCCTATGGACTTGGAGATGAGTGTAGGGGAGGTGGGGCGAATTGTGGAGGAAACCAAAATGCAGACAATTTTGTGCTCTTGGCAGACCTTTTCCATGATTTCCACGGAAATACGCAAAATTACAGAGGAAAACAAGAAATCTTCCACTGAACCTCATCCAAATAAAGGCGCTTTTCAGTCTCTCTCCTATTTCCTCCTCTCCGATAGTCCAATGGACCAACCTCCCATCCCAATGTACCAACCTCCCATCCCAATGTACCAACCTCCCATCCCAATGTACCAAACTAAACTGGTTTCCAAACTATTATCCTCTACTCCGGCCTACCGCTCCCTGCCCAAGCTCACATCCGACCGAGAACGCACCCACATTGCCTCCATTTCCTACACTAGAGGCACTACAGGCCTACGCAAAGGCGTCTACATCCTGCAAAAGCAGCTCCTTGGAGCCATTATCAGCCTGCAAAATGCAATGCCGATCGATAATACTGATAAAATTCTGTCTTTTCAGTCGCTAAGCTGCGTGTTTGAGCAGAATTTGGTCCTGTATGCGATGAAGTCGGGCGCTCAGGTCTACTTGCACACGCAAAGTTGCACTTTTGTAGGGAAAATCGACTACTATGAGACTGTTCTGGAGGCGGTGAATACCAAATTGCCATCGATTTTTCGTCTAAATGCGGACTTGATAGGCTACCTTTTGGCCTGTTTACCGACTTTTGAGGACACAGATTCACTAAAAGGACCGATTTCGCCCACAATTACCCCTAATATCCGTATGTTTATAGTGGATTTTGACCTCCCCAGTGACCCCAACGCCCTTAAAAGACTGA